>Ga0268261_10002032_pt1 | contig 14385 bp, 11 predicted proteins | sample TergutNc150P1_FD_190353 | JGI IMG/M metagenome (GOLD analysis project Ga0268261, IMG submission 190353) | Nasutitermes corniger P1 segment gut microbial community from laboratory colony in Florida, USA - Nc150 P1 (SPAdes) (version 2) | ecosystem: Host-associated > Arthropoda: Insects >... | reverse complement strand
TGTTTGTGTCCATCCTCTGTATGTGTTGTAGCCACTTTTCCTGATACTGTTTTATTTCCTTTACTATATTCTCTGCTCCTGTTTTTTCCCTAATACATTGGTTTTTTTTTCTTTATCTAGTTTTGTTTTTCCGAGTAGGTGTCTCAAAAATTTCATCTATGCTGCTTCTAAACGTTGTTCCTCTCTTTACTTCAGTACCCAGGCTTCACTTCCGAATTTCAAAGCTGCTTTAGCTGTAATGTTGTGAATTCTTAACTTTGTTTCTTTATTCATTTGTTAAAGTTTAATATTAAAAAGTTCTACATGGTTCTCGGTTTGCGTTCAATATTTTGTACGGATCTCAGAACAGACAGCGACCTTTGCTGCATATGACATTAACTGATTGGTTTTTATAACTGTGGTGGAAAGTGTTTACAGCGGGGTACGGACTGATTCCTTATATAAAGCAGATTACGTTTCGTTTTCAAAAGGTTAAATTTGATAAAACAGTACAAGATATAAAATAATACACTACGTTGCGGGGCAGGATCTGTTCCCGTCTTCAGGCAAAAATAATATGACTACTTAGTTGGGTCGGGTGGCCCACTGAGGTTTAGAGTAGCTTGGCATGTCGGACACAACCTAGCAGCGCTTATTTTATTACCTGAGGACGGGGACCAATCCTGTTCCCGATATGAGTGTTTTATTTGCAGTTGGCTTTTATCACTTTATTAAGTTTAAAATACCATACGTTGGATAAGATAAATGGAGCTGACGTTCAGCGTACGGCACTTTCTCCAGAATCTTGTAGAGACCTATTACGCACTTATTACTATATGTACATGTGCATGTATACTGTATTATATGTATATGCTTATGTGGGTCTATAATTTTAAAGACGTATCTCCGTTATAATACTCGGTCATGTCAAAGTCTTAAAAATTTGTAGTCGTAAGTAAAGAAATAGTTGCCGAACAAATTTGCTTCTCAGCCATGAAGTCGACTTCACATAACACCATAAATTGATATATGCATGTGGATCAATAGACCTTTAATCTGGTTCTTTTGAGGAGACCAAAATTGAAATAAGAAAAATCATTTTTTTTTTGCTTAAAAGAATGCCTTTGGGATTTTACACACTGAACTACTGAGTACAGCCTTTCTTTTCTTTGGTACGTCCTCAACTTTGCCTTACGTTACTGGACACTCTTCATGCGTTGTTGTCATGTCAGTAGAGCGGAAGGTGTGTGTAGCGTAGTTCGCTACAGTATCTGGTAAAATGTGGCTGTATTATGACGATATAGCTACTCTAAGCATGTTATCAGTCATACATACTGCATAGAAGCTTCCTCCTTTCCTCTTTTGTGCATATCAAGAAAACGTCTGGGAAGATCCCAGGGAATACCCGCAAATGGCTGTGTAGGTTCAGGGTACAAGCAGGTCCTTTCGTATTATGGGAACCGACCCGGTGAAAGCGGCGCTCTGACGTCATCGCGCCTTAGGAATATGATCACCTGCACCAAGAAAGCTGCAAATTTCGGACTGTCAGTGTTAGAGTGGTCTATAGCTGTACTCCATAACACAACCATATTACTTTAGCTCAGCTGTTCAGTTCTGTATAAAATGTTCTGCATTAACTGCAGCGCATGTTTTGTTTTGGGCTACTGTTCGGAAGAAGAAACGGATCTTAAGACAATGCATGTTCCTTGAATATTTTCTATAACCTTTGAAAGTAAATGAAGATTCTAATGATACTCTTGGTACTGTATGTCATATGTCACTGGAGGTCACAACGATAGCTTTGAGCTGTCAGTGTAGGATGCTGTAATGTGCGTGGCAACGTCTTAAACTGCAGGCATGTAATGTGTATGTGTACTGAAATAATGTGTTTGTACTGTAAAATAATATAGTAACGAGAGGCAAATAGAAAATGGATAAAGAGTAATAATTTCAAACGTAAAAATATAGTACTCTGCATTGCATTGGGAGGCTAAGAATGGATATGCAGTATTTGGGGGGGGGAATCAACTGTGTGTGTTGATAGTAGGAACATGAAAACTAAGCCGATACTGTTTCTCACACAAATAAGCCTGGTCTTGTTGCTGTTATTCAGTGGGAGGTCTTTGTTATTTTGCTCCCCTCACCTCTCCCACAGTAAATGTTGAACCTGGAATACGGAGAGATGCAGTAACACGTCTTTCAGTTAGAGATCTCTATATGGAATTCTTTGTGAAGGTTTAACTGTAACCCTCAGACATTCCATACCAGCAAGTTTTCCTTTATATTTTTCTCGGCAATATCGTGTGTGTCTTGTGTTCAGACAGTAATGTGATATCGTGTGAGGAGCTGAACAGTTCTGACAAGTGATTCTGTTTGTTTTTCAGTTGCTCACACTGATTTCCAGTATACACATGCCTTATTCAAATGTCACCGACGCTTCCTTCTCTATTTAACATCTGTGTTCGTTCCCACTTCAGTATAATTACGTTACGTTACTCGATAACTAGTTAATGCGTAGGTTTAATATAGACAGGATAGAAATATGTTAGAGGTCTGCAGGTAACATTCACATTAAACAGTAATTTACGCTAGGCTGTATACATATATATTCATTGTGTTTTTATGCGTCGTAACGGAAATCGTGACAGGTGCAAGTGGACAGGACTTTGCGAAAAGTCGGACATCACAATATCTTCCAAACAGTAGACTGTTTACAGTTGCTCATCTGCTGAAACTTTATGCGATTTGCGGTATTGCAGGGGAGGAATTAAAAATGCCGCGTTGTAAGCCCGCTTATAATTGGGTAACGTTTTACTGCTGAATGCTGTTTCTACGGTTTGTTTTCTGTTTTATAAAGAGCTTTTCATATTTCCAAAGTTACAGATCTTCAGAAATGTTTGAGCGATATTATGATCTCCCTTCAATCTTTCGATCGCAAGGAGCCTGTTAAGACGTCCTACCTCGAAACAGTCTGCCATGCGGGAATCGTGGAATATGCGACTTAACTCTACGGCGTCGAAGTGTTCTTCCGACAACTGTACTTTCTGTTGGCGTGTTGTGGGAGACTGACGTCTAGGAGTGCATTGTGCTTATAAGGATGTTTCTTTTTATTTTGTGTGTGTTTGTTAAGGTTTTCTTTACGTTCTGAGGAAGACTGAAGAAGAGTGTCGTGTTTTCATTTCAGATCTCAAAATCAGTTTACAATCTAGGATTTGAGCCACGGGCATTCGGCTTCCTTATGCCCTTTTTGCTGAAGCGGTGTGGAGGTGCGGATCAAAAAAGCCAGTCCTACAGCCCATCTGTCCTAGTTCAGGATATACTTGCCGTTATGTAAAATGTTGTTTACATAACCTCTCGCTTTGAGTTATTAATTCATTAAATCAGAAAATGATAGTTTAAAAATGGTGAGATTTAATAGGCATACCTTTTATAAAAATGTTGTTCCTTCTCGGGTTTTGAAGGGCAAGTCAATAGGCCGCCGAGCTAAAATTGTGCTGTTTGGTTCAGCGTAGTCCTGAAACTCAAGAAATTAAAGAGACGTATTCTGCATTTGCATTCCGCATCGTCACGTTTTATGAGGAAACTGTACTTTTTGCCCTATTGGTAAGAAAGAAGACAACGAATATATTAAATATCGCAACTAGCGCTGTGCCTTACACTGAAGAAAAATATGGTTTAACATTGAAATGAATTGTGTGTCGCTATAGAATTGCGATTTGTAAACGTGCGTATAGTGAGGAAGATTTGTGTCTCCCTTCTGTGTCCTTGTTACCACAACAGATAACTTTGGAAACAAGTGACGGTTTTTCTGCATGACAATTAAGCTACATTCGTAACTTTTTAAATATTTTGCCTACAAATTCCTAAAAATGCGGCTGTGCAGACTTGCAGGTGGAAATAAAATCGTGATACAATTTATTAAATATTGCCTGGTGATCTGTAAAGTATAAAGACTTGTTCATGCCATATGCGTGCAAGTTACCATGGAAAATGCGCTTAAACAAAAGATCTGAAGTTACAGACTGTAAAAGTACAAGATTATTTTTATTTGCAGATGTTAGATCCACCCTTTAAGTGCACTAGATTAACCGATTCTGCGTACAAGCAAAAAAAAAAAAAAAAGGTCGAGTTCAAAATATTACATTGAAGCATTACGTCGACACTTAAACATTACTTTACTAAAGGACCGTGTTTCTTTAAAGTTATTTATAAACTAAAGCCCCTTAAATAATGCAATTTTTATTAGTATACAGCAGATAATGAGAGATATGAGATTCGTGATTCTGGTCTACATAGCCATATATACGGACGCTTACATATCTAAGCCCATAAAAGCAAAGGAATGTATATGACGTACGTATACCTACTTATGTGTAATTCATTATGACCATAGAGCAAACAATTTAAAACGAACACACGGCATTAAGGAAAAGGGAAAAAAGCAGATACAAAACCGAAGCGGAACATATGCGATATCCACATGCAGTTTACTCACGTTAAAAGATGCGGACGACATTCCGGGCCTGCATCCTTTGCGTTGAAAGTGAATATACCTACCGAAAGGGGGATATGAATTTTTTCGGATTCTGTACCTCAACGTTCGCAGGAGTAGTCGCATGCTTTATGCTTCATCATCCGCATGTTCTCTTTTTTGGACGTTCTCTTGATCTGTCAATTTGTATTATATTAGTTGTAACATGACGATTTATTTATTTTTCATGCACCTGCCGAATTGCTTTAGCGTCACGGTAGAGCTGCTGTGTCGTATTCAAAAGGCGGTCTGTTCGGCCAGAGAACTAATTGTCCTTACATATTTTTGTTGCTTTTCAACTTATTCCAAGAGAATAGAGTGCTATCATTGTCCAGCAGGCCGGGTTCTACAAGTCCACTCGTCACCTCATACTAGCTCCTTTTTCATGACTTATGTGTTTGATTTATGTTGTATAATCCACGGACAAATTCAAGAGATCCATCTCATGAAATCTTTGTTTTTCTTTTCACCATCTTACTATCAGAGAGCGGCGTAGATCAGAGACACTATCGATACTTAACTGTGGTTGACAACAGGAGCTGTACTGAGGGTATCTGTTGCATCTCATTGTTGGTCTAATAAGTTTTGAAACGTTTCCCGCTGTGGTTTACACAGGATAATGCGTACGCGCGCCTTTTGTTTGCGATACAAGGGGGCCTACCTTTCAATCCCAATTGTGGACAGGCGTTACTAGTACTGGACCCAGTTCACACTGGAGCGCTGTGAAATGTGCTCCGATAAATATTGCTTCTGGTTTTAGTGACTGTAAAATAATGCAATATTATTCGTAAACTGGCTTTGTTATAGGCGTATTGTGTCTTTTTCCTAATGAAGAATTAAGTTACTCTCAGGTTTGGTATATAGGTTTTACTTAGTCATATCTAAACCAATTACTATGAGTGTCAACATATTAAGCTAATCATACCAATACTTAAACAGTGAGTTTACCCTTACCTTAATTTTGACTGTTACCTTTCTTCTACACCAGACGAAAACTTTACACCATCATAACAATCCTGTTGACTGGGTACTGGCATGTCTTCTGGACGATATATTAAGGTTATTCTGCCTTAACTCGGCAGCTAGTGGTTTCAGTCTAAAAACAGTGTTCCATGTGAAGTTGAGGTTGGAAATAAGGTCTAAAACGGCTTGCACTGTTCTTACATGCCACGTAACTGTGATGTGAGAACACAACGGGCACTCTGGAAGGGAAGTATTATGAAAGTACTTGGATGTTGGGTAGAAAAATCACGCGAGAAGGAAGGACTGTGTAATGCGGCAGAGATAAGGATTTATGCGTTTGAGATTATGTTGCTTTACTATCATCTTTTCTCTTAAGAAATTGTGATGTAAGAAACGTAACAGCCAGCCTGGGAACACAAGAAAGGGATAGGAAATTGTGTTGTCAAATCCAAAAACGAATGCATGGAAAGTGTTGAAACTGGTTAAACAGAAATGGGTTCTGAGAAACTGGACTGAATTTAAGTGCCTCGGGTTTGGATAAAATTTAGGAAGACGATTTATCGAGCTGAGAAGGAGTTTTTTCGTAAATTATAATTTTGACGATTACCGACAAAACTATACGATTTATGGCCGTGCTTAAAGTTGTTCCGAGGAAGAGATGGAAACCTTGAGCTCAATCAGAAGGTTCGTTCTTTGCATGGATTCCATTCCGCACACTCTTAAAACGAGATTTTCTAAAACATTTTGGTGGTGGTTTTTTGGTTGGTGATTCGGGAAGTCGGGTTTTAGCTATGTATATTCATTGCTGCTATTCTGGCAATCATAGTCCCGCGAGTTGAAGTATATCCTGGGATCGGATGGTTCGCCCTTCACATCTTCATCCATTGTCATACTTACCACAATTAGTGTCTGGTCGGGAACGAGGGCAATTAAGAAAAATTACCACTGCAAGATAATTTTTTGGTGTTGTTTTTGCTAAATTTTCGGGAAAGGAAAGGCACTACAGAAGAAGAGGAATAGACAAAGGTCGGAGACAAGTTTGTTGTGATGTAGGCCTAGACTGTCAGGTAGGATAGAGGCCTGATATCTAAGCATTATGTGGGGAGACTGAGGAATACTGTGATATATTAAAATCGTTGTGTCAGGTACGTTAGATGTTTTGTCACGTATTTGGGTGGTATTCAGTTTAAATTCTGATCTGTAAGCCTACAGTATCCTTAGGGATTTCCGCGATCCTTCAAAGGGTTGTCACAACAGTAAAAATAAATAAAAGTGTTGGCCACTTCCCAATATTTCCGATTCCCTTACATGGAGTCGTACTTGTCATTACGCATCATAAACTCTTTGATACTTTATTTTCTTACAAAGAGCGTAAGACTCAGTTATAATAATTTCTTGTAACACATGTGTGTCACTGAATCTGTTAGGCAAGTAAAAGTAAAGCTATGCCTGTACTGTTCTATGAAGGCATTCAGAGGAATGGATTTAAATTTCGAAGCATCCTTACGCCGAGTACTGGATGAAGGTGTGCATCAGCTTCACGCTGCAGCCATTTTTCCTTCAGGGGAAAATCCTTGGCAGCTACGAATAAGAGCCTGTTCTTCCAGTCCATAACCGAACACTTGACTGAAAGAGCTTCGCCGGCTTTCTGAAGTTGATATGACGCCATTCATTAACGGATGGATCAGAATGCACAAATGATCCTGTGGTTCAATCAACTGAGTTTTTAGAGGGCGTGTCACACGCGTTGTAGATTGAAGGCTTGGTGAAATATACGTAGGTACAAATGAATAATTGGTAGATTTACCTAAGTGCGAAGGGGAAGCGCTTTTGTGAAGCGCGCGTTCTGCAAGCCAACAGCTGAGGTGCTTCGGTCCAGATCATATATCCAGCTGTTCTTGACAAGACCCACCCCGCACTTAATTCTATATAGACCACATGTGACCAACTGTTTTTCTTTCTACCTCATCATGAATAGCGTGCAACACAAATAATTAAGTACTCAAAGCAATGAGAATGAAGAAAAAGCGAATAATTCGCAAGAAAAAGAAAAAGAGGAAGAAGAAGAAAAAGGAGGAGGAGGAGAAGAAGAAGAAGAAAAATAAGAAGAAGAAGAAGAAGAAGAAGAAGAAGAAGAAGAAGAAGAAGAAGAAGAAGAAGTAGTAGTGCCAAAGTTTGACAAAAAGAACAAAAATCTCCTATGAAGAATTACTGCTGCATACATTACAACAGAAAAAATGGAAAATACATATGTAGATTAAGACAAGTGCTTTTTATTTTCTCTACTCTATTCAGGCAGTCTAACGACTAACAAAACTTTCTGGCTCCAATGGAAATTCTCAAAATATACGAAAAGTCAAATTTTCACAAAATTTGGATACGTATTGAACCTGCTCCTTGCCTTTTTGTTCATACAAAAATATTGTCCCTCAACAGACACAATATTTTACAACCAATTCAATAAATCCTTAAGCAGCAACTTCTATGCATAATTCAGAAATTCTCTTCCATTACTTGTCCAGTTAATCAGTCGAGCCTCAAAGACCCCGAACTTGCACAACTGTCCTCCCTCACTATCCTACTAGTCCCTGCCCTGTGTCCAGGAAAGCAATTATCTTGTTGGGTAAAGATTAGGATAGTGATGTCTCTCATCTTCTATTTGTTGGTTCAACAGCGCATTTGTAATCCTTATTTTTCCCCATTTTCTATGAAACTGTGTCACTTTTCTTTGATTTGTATGTGTGAGAGAAAGTGATATCTGAGGTAGAGTAACATGCAAAAATAAATATTTACTTACCTTAGCGTACCTGCCAGTCTGTCTTGTGGTGGCACAGACAGACGTAGTCGAGTATTTTCTTAAGTAATTCATGGCCTAACAAACACTAATAATTTATCAAAGCCTTCTATACTTATCCTGAGTAGATGAAAATCTTTCTTCTTCAGTTTTTTATATCCTCATACAATTTATAAAAATGTCCATTTAAAAGTCCTATACTGACTGCTAGTTGTACCCAGTGTCGCTTTTTGTTTCGAACTTTCCTTATTCCAAGAAGAAGACCACATACACATGTTGTCTCTGTGAAGTCCATTCTGTACTGAAGTGCACTCACTGCATTGAGTGCAAATTCACTGTGCCACCGCCAGCAAATGTTTCATCACCGCCACAGTTTAGTTAATAGTGCGTGCAGGCCCTAAAGCGAGGTTTGTTCTTTGGTGGATGGCGATAAGTAATGATAGAGAACCGAAGTTTAATGCTACAAACAAAGCTACTGTAATTATTTGTTGCGTTCTGGACATCCTACCGTTTTTCTCTCCGTCCGTGTCTTTTTTTCTACTGAGTAAGCTTAAACAGTGTCTGGACTTTTCGTCATCTCATATTCTCGTATTTTAAAAAGGAAGTTTGAGGAACTGGGTCTCTTACCGTCCTCAAGTGAAATGACTGGGTAGCACACATTGAACTGTGTCCGACATACAGAGCTGTTATCAATCACGGACAGCTACGAGACAGTGGGCAGACTACAGGGTATAACATCTGGCTGTGTGTATGCCAACTATAGTATCGGAAGGGTAACTGTCTTAAAGTAAAAAAAACTGTCTTCCTGTATTTAAATAGCATGAGTAAGACCGTATGTTCCGACTGTGCCTTCAGGTTATTTTCAGGTAACAAATATTAAAACCCTTGAGAGAGGATAAAACGTAGGTTAGTGGGAGCATATAAATAGATAAAGTAATTAATATTTACACAGGAGAAAATTTAATAGTTATAATTTATGCACTCCCACTAACGTCAAACTAAATTTATTTTGATATTTATTGCCCTGAAAATAACTTGGAAGCAGAGTCGAAACGTGTAACCGTATTTCTACTGTAGAAACACAGACTCTTCTGTTGACGTCAAACGGGACTTTTCATTCGATACCTAAGTGTAATACTTCGTTCTCCAATAATCGACCAATTTTTGTCGAATCTGGTGACTGTCTCCGTTTACAGCTGACGTAATCTTACTTTCACGTTTCCTGTCGGCATGCTTTGCAGAAATATGTCATGATTAGATTTGCGCAAAAGTGTTGAATTGAAAAGTACATAAATATGTGGCCGAAAGTATAAACACACATAAACATATATATTTTTATTGTTGTATAACCAACAAATGCACATTTAATATCACAACAGTAACTCTTTACATATTCTATACTCCTACATGTTTCATCTTTTCCATGTTATCGTCAGAGAGTTACACATCTGCGCCTCGCTAAGGTACATTAATTTTTACATTGCAGCTGTTGAAATTACAAATTCATAAAATTATTAAAATATTTAGTCGTATTTACAATAAAATATGTTCGATGTTATAGTCTGTTGTACGAGTAGTGTGTATTTGTGAGTGCTTTTATAATCTGCAATAAATATGGGCGTTATTATACAACTGTATAAAGAAATACCTTTTATTATATATATATATATATATATATATATATATATAGCGGCAGGGGCGTGGCATTGACCAGCCACCCCATCTAGAGCCGAGGTTAAAGAAAGAGTATAGTTGTACCTTTACTCCAGCTCTGGGCCCTTTTGGTCCGTTATAGAGTAAATTTTATCGTTATCTTTACCTATATATGTCATAGTAGGGTAAAGGAACCGATTATGAGATAGTTTCCTAATATGAGACACCCCACCTTTGGTCAAAGTAAGTGCTGAAATCTCATTTTAATCACGTGACCTGCTTCATTCAGACCTTGAACTTAATCAGTGAGCAACAGGAAGCTGTGTGTTGCAGGAGAGATTTCACAGAAGACTGTATCGTATTTTTCAGTGCTCGAGTTTTTTACGGGGCTTCATGTACATCACTTTTTCTACTCAAAGCTAAAAACAGAGCTTCAATGTATTTGCACACATATACTTCCATATAGTTAGCCATAGCATACGCTAGTTATTTGTCTTTTCAAAAAGTGTTCCTAACCCTGAATAATTATAGTAGTTGCAAGACACTGTCTCCTATTAGGGACTCGCCGTCTTGAAATATAAATGATTATTTACATTTCAAGATGGCGAGTCCCTAATAGGAGACAGTGTCTTGCACCTAATATGAGACAGTACCTTATATTTGGTTACCAGTATCTCATATTAGAAGAATGCCTCGTACAACGTTTTGAATTGCTGTGCTTCAAGCAGTTTTACAGTCAACAATGCTTTCTCTTTAAAGGCTTTCTTCTACATTTGATTTAGATGTCGCGTAGCACAAAGCGAAAGAATTGGAGTAGGAAGACAAGGTGTCGTGCCGTAAGAGTTGTAAGAATTGGAGAAATGGCTTATTTAAGAACTTAAGAATACTTTTCTGTGCCGAGAGGAGCTCTTGAGAGGTATGTGAAGGATACATCCATTTCTCCAGAAGAGCTAATAATTGTGCATGTTAGAAGAAGAACTGTTCTACCTAGTGAGCTTGAGAATAAACTTGTGTGATACTGCATAACCATGGACCAAAGATACTATGGACTGAGACTTCAGGACATAAAACGCATGACTTTTCAGTTGGCAATTAGAAGTGTTTTGAAACATCCATTTAACCAAGAAAAATCAGCAGCTGGGAAGAAATGGCTTCGATCCTTTTTAAAAAGGCATCCAGTATTGTCTATGAGAACTTCTAAAGGCATGTCTGCAGCTCTGGTGAAAGGCTTTACATCAGAAAACTTAACAAGGTTTTTTGACATCTATGAATCTGAATTAAGAAAGATTAATCATCCAGCCCACAGGATATTCAAAATGGATTAAACACGGATTACAACAGTGCAACACAGGCAAGGTAAAGTTGTCAGCATGAGGCGCAAGAAAGAAGTGGATTCTCTAATATCGGCAGAAAGGAAAAATCTAATCGCCGTTGTCACATGTATGAGTGACTCTGAAACATACGTTCCACCATTAACCGCGTTCCCGAGAAAAAAATATGAGAGAACTTATGGATGGAGCACCGGCGGGCTCAATTGCGGCTTGCCGTCCAAGTTGTTGGATTCAGACGGATATATTTAACGAATGGTTCGATCATTTTGTGCACTTCGAAAGCCTTCGGCAGATTATCCTGTCTTGCTGATTGTTGATGGTTATTATTCACACACCAAAAATTTAGATGTAGTGGATAAAGCCAGGAAACACAGTGTTGCCATTGTCATTTTTTCACCACATTCTACGCAAATAATGCAGCTACTTGATGTTGGTATCATGAAGCAACTAAAAACATATTATGCACAGGAAATTGAAACGTGGCTAGGCAGCAATACCGATCGTGTTGTTACGCCTTTCGTAGTGTGCAAGTTGTTCGGGCTTGCTTATAGAAGTGCAGCAACCATGGAAGCTTCAGCAAACTAATTTATAAAAACTGGACCCTTTCCATCTAACAGACTCATATTCCAAGATCATGATTTCGCATTTCATGGAATGGATGAATCTCAAGATAAATATACTGATGAAGCTGGCAATAATATTTTGCAGACCGGGATCATCAAACTTTTCTTTCCACAACGCCAATAGTGGGAAAATTATAAGGCCAGCAGACGTCCGACTCATTCCTCATCTAACAGCAAAATGTCCTGCTCCCATAGATTAACCTTTAAGAACCCTGCGTCCTATATATAGGACGGGCGTACCGCTAACCTCCAGATGTTGCATTTTATATATATTTTTTCAACAAATATAAGTACTGAGTATTTTAAACATGCTGCACACTCTCCTTTTTTCTCTTCAAAATGCCGTTTATTTCGTAATGCTACCTTTTTTGGTTCCTGTGTTATTCACATTTTACATACAGAGTGTGCTAAAATTTAAATGTAAAATTCGGGTGCCAAAAGGTTAAGCAAAATAATAAATAGCTAGTCGTACAAAGCTACTACTAGCTTCTCCTTGCAGGGAGCAGTTGCAGAAGTGCCAGGAGAAGAAAATCTTTTTACTCTCAAAGAAACCAGCAATAAAAAGGCTATTTGGATCAAAGAGTAAAAGGTCTTCAAAGAAGGGTAAAGTAAGCATACAAGATCATCTAGTGAATCAAATATTGAAATTGAATTTGAAATTGATGGAGTTGCAGAGAGCTTATACTGCACAGGGGTTTTCGCGCATGAGAAAAATTGGCTCAGTGTGTGAGGTGCTATCGTTGGGCGCATGAAGTCTGGGGTTGAGGAAGATTAATTTTGTGTGCCCCATGTGCAAAAAATGTGAAATTGTAAGTTACATCAAGAAATACCTACTATTTTATATTAGGGCACAATTTTTATTTTATTGTATGTTCCTACAAACTGTATTTATAACTGTTTCAGAGTAAAGTAGAATGCTTTCTTGAATATCTGTCATTTTCTGCAGCAAAAAATATTGAGTGATTTACATACTAGGTGATGTTAAAAAACGTATCACATAATCAGTTCTTTTACCCTACCACTAACTAATCTCTTTATATATATGATACTCACTGTGATGGACATTTTCACTGCTTCTGTTCACGTACCCAAAGGGCTCGTTTGTGAGATCTACCTTTAGCTGAGGGTTCAGAAAAGGCACAGCGGAATCGGAACAAACTGCAAGGCGGTTGTCTTCTCCTTGTATATCATGCTGGGGACGATGGACGCTCCACCTCTTCGCTATGTAATTCACAGCTATCAAGCACATAAACACAGCTCCACCGATAGTAATCGGCAGAATTACAAAAACCGTCAGAGTATTGACGTTCCAGGACAACAGGCTAGCCCAGCCTACCTTTTCGTTTTTTGTTGTAGTTCTGAGTTCAGCCTCACTGGTTACTTCAGTTTCTATGACTCGTGATGTAGGCGGTGAGGTTTTTGGCGGTAGGGGAACACCCACTGAGACAGTGGTTAGGTCGGGTGTCATGACAGTTACAAATTCGCCCATTAACGGAGTTGTAATTGGAAGACACAGCGATGATCGGTTTTCTAGGGTCCACATGTCCCACCTCTTATTTCTGTATTGGCATTGTACCGTTCTGTTGTGAGAGAGGGCCAGCTTTCTGTGCATCCAGCACAATAGCCCCTCAAACACGGCCCCACAATGCCAGGGATTGTTTTCCAGGTTCACATCCTTCAGTTTTTCGTGTGAAGACAGGGAGTCATTATGCAGAAGAACCAGGCTGTTTCTGCTTATGTCAAGGAAGGTCAGGTTAAGTAGGAATGAGAATGTTATTGAAGAGATATTTGATAATTGGCATGCCTGTAGATCTAGAAAGGAAAGGGAGGATGGGCCATTCAGAATAGGTGTGTTCCATTGCAAGCTACCAAGGTTATTGTTTCGGAGAATCAGTTTATCCAGTTTTTGGTTATTATTGAAGAAGTTAGGAGAGATTGAAGTTAAGCGGTTACTAGCAAGATTTATGACGGTAAGGTTCTCCAATCTCTGAAACGCTTTCTCATTAACGTTGACTAGCTTGCAGTGCTGAAGATATAGATATCTTACGGACTCATAACTGAATAGTGCGTCCTCTTCGAGGGTTTGCAGAACATTAAAGGATACATTCAACAGAGACACCGGTTTATCATGTTTTGTTACGGGCACACTCCTCAAATTTCGGTCACCACACTGTACATTCACTGCAGAACCCCAGCCCGTGTTCTCTGGGGTACATGAACAACTTTCGGCACAAGGCTGGACGGTCGGCTGACCCTGTGTCACGTAGAAGTATGGCACGCCAAACAATGCGGGTATGAAGAGAGCAGTGAGTCTACAGGATGTCATCTTGCCGAGCCTGAAACAGCATCATTGTACAGAATTAATTCCTTTGCAAGGATATTAACCCTTTAAAACCCGAATTAAATCCCATCTGCTATTTGCTGGCATTATTAGGAGCTCACCATTTTCTCCACGTTAGCAGGATAAGGGTTAAATCAATAACCCTTAGGCTACTAATGTCATATATATAT
>Ga0268261_10002031_pt1 | contig 14386 bp, 8 predicted proteins | sample TergutNc150P1_FD_190353 | JGI IMG/M metagenome (GOLD analysis project Ga0268261, IMG submission 190353) | Nasutitermes corniger P1 segment gut microbial community from laboratory colony in Florida, USA - Nc150 P1 (SPAdes) (version 2) | ecosystem: Host-associated > Arthropoda: Insects > Digestive... | reverse complement strand
TACAAATGATACTGTGTGCAATGCTGCTATGCAGCATTGCACACAGTATCATTTGTACACGGCTCTTTCGCGGGAAAATGCAATCTGTTTGGTTCAACGGAATAGAGATACTTCAGGGTAGGTGGCAGCATGGAGAAAAAGTGGGATACCGTTATCCCAGCGGACTTGAAAAGACTCTTTGTAAGTGGGACATGTATGTCCCGCTGGTCACGGAAGGGTTAAAAGTAGTATCTGTCAGTATGTATACATCTTGTACTGTAAGAGAATAAAAGTTTATTGAGTATGAAGAAAACGGCTTTACAGTGAAGGTTCCAGATCAGAGATCAGAACAGATGATATATGAAATGCTGTTTTAACTGGCTAGCATTAATAAAGTAAATGCACATGTACAGGTTATGTCTGTCCATCTATCCATTACCCAGCAGACTGTGATAACATTTGATGTTAAAGATTTTACACTAGATGTATTTAAAAGAAAGTTAATTTTTTTTTTTCACATTAGTCTTATGTAACATATAGTGCATAAAATCATGGTAAACGTGTTTAGAAGATAAAGAATTCCTTATAAACATCATTAATATTGGAGCCCTGTTTAGTATGCCAAATATTCTGAAAGTTTGTTTTCTGTTATTTATTTGTTATGCAGGAACAAATGACAAAGCTGGTGGACCACACTATGTCCTACGTTGGACTTCACCACAAGCTATCAAGGAAACGTTTGTGCCACTTAAAGAGTGGAAGTACCCATATATGTCTGATTAATGCAGATAGGAAATCGGTCTGACCATGAGGCTGACCAGTAACATGATGCTTGGCAGTACTGTGATAGCTGCAGCATATGCCAAGAAGTTGGTATATGACACATATATGAAGAATGGTGATAATAAAAATAATAATGATAATAATGTGCATGGATTCTGAAGAGTTGCATGAAGATACTTATTTCTTTTATTGGTTGTGAGGCAGGAAACATAATATTTAATAAGTATGAGAAGAATTTTTGAGATACAGGGACTTCATACAATTACTTAATAGTTGCTGTGTGTGAAGTTACATGGGATGAACCAAAGATAATCTTTGGATGATTTGTTTCATTTTCCCCACCCAGTGTTGGGTAGTCAAAGATAACTGAAGGCAATATTGTGGCCAATTACAGAACTGCTGTTCTAACAACTGCACATTTACAGTATTAGTTTCACAAGCAGTTCTTTATTTCTGGCTGTAATGATCTGCTTAACAAGTGTACATTTTGGCATTTATCTGCTTTTGGTAACCAAGTCACATTTTCATACCAAATGTGCAGTTTATTGATTACTGTAGGCAGTTTTAATTTTGCAGTATGTGTTTATGTAACTGTATGTGATCATCACTATTTTTCTGTAATTATTATTTCTGTGTAACAGTTTCTTGACAGTATTTTGTAAATACATTAATGTATGTGTGTTCTATATTAGGTTCCTCTAATTTAAATTAGGCATTTTATTGTTAACAATAATACTTGTTATATCTGTGATCAGATGATGAAACAGCTTTCAACATTTGATTAGCCCAACACTGTATCCACCTCATGTGCATCAGATTGAATCATCCAGGCATGTAATTAAGTAAACTTGTGTGCATGCGTATAGAGTGAGAAGGACATGTAGCCTCATTACCAGAGAGCTTTGATGTAGATACATATTCAATAACTGGAGGTGTTTGTTATCTTCCATTGTTTTTAATCATTCCCATGATCATTACCATCATTGCTAAGAGAATGATAAGAGCTGTTACTACCCTTACTAACAGAATGATGATAAATTGTGGTAATTATATTCTATTAATATTTTGATATGTCCATAGAAAGTTACTCTTACAACAATAAATTATAGTATTATGTTTGACTGATTTCTGTCAGTTTGTATCAGTGTGATTGATTCTTTTAAAATTTGAGGGATTTTGCCGCATGAAGTTTCATTTTGTGGCCATAAGCATTATGACACCTTGTGGTCTGGTAGGTGGTTAACAACATTTCAAGGGCATATACTGCCACCATCTTCTAAATTATACCTTCTGAAATGTTGGCAACCAGCCACCAGAGTGTGCACATGGCATGTATGAATTCATTCTTTTAGTTAGGAGATGAGTGCTTTGACCACTTAGGACAAGTTTTCTTTTTCCTCTTCACTTTTTTTATTTCATTCTAGCCCTGTTCCTCTCTTTCACACTTACTTTCCTTCTTTCTCTTTTTTTTATGCTCCATTGTCAGTATGCATTGTACTTTACATAGAACAGACCTTTGGTTTTGAAACTGAAGCTAGCTGAGGGTAAAGAGTTTTCTTGAGAGGAATTTTAAAGTCTTCTTCCTGTTGACAAGAAAATTTACATGTTTGTGTTTTTTCTGTGGTGTGAAGTGTTCTTTTAATCATTATTTGTGTTAGAACATGATGGATACAGTTTTTAAAAATTAGAAAATTTGGCAAGCCTAACTGCAGCATAGTAAGATTTATACTTTCACCTTTTTGTGATAGAATTTGTATTTTGTTACAAAGAGCAATTAGCATACTCTGTAACAGTGTAACTGTAATTTGGAGTATTAGTCCTGTGGTTACCTTTAGTATCAGTATTAGAAATATATCATCAAGTCCCACACAGGAAACAAATTAATTGAATGGGGAAAGTAAATTTTAATGTATGTGAGTAAATGGTACTGTGAATTGTATGTGGTACACATACAGACATTTCAGATGTAATGAATACAGAATTCATTTTACTGATTGTGTTGACATGTTGAGCAAATCGTGTTAAGTTATTAATTGTAAATAAATATTTTATTGCCTTAGTACAACCACCATTACCATTGTCATGTATTTTATGTATCAAAGATACATTTTTTAATTCTGTTGATTTACATCTGTTGTGTCAGCAATAATAAATACTTCGTAGAAAACTTCACTGTAGAAATGGTGTGATGCATAAAAATTGTAATGTGTGTACAATAGAGTGAAATATAACAGACAATATCTCGTAATTGTAATTGTGGCAGATGGCAGTTTTAGGGTAACGTGAGTTACCCAGTGCTATTTAACGTCCTCTGCTGAGAACTATTGAGTATATTTTATGTTGACAGATTATAAAATGTTAATTTCCATACTTGCTAATAAATTGGCAAATGGCTGTTGATTTCCAACTCTCTATATTGTTGTGTCAGAACAGCATGCACAAATCCTGTAAATTTAGAGGTTATACATTTATGGAATTAGTGTTGCATTTTTACGTCTACACATTGGAACTTCTACTTTATAATTTTAGTACACGAATGACAGGAAATCGGGGTAAGTTGGTTTGGTCACTGGTGTTGTTTTTCATTATTTTGTGTAGAAGGTGCATATTTGACATAAAATTCCTAGGCAGATTTTCTATTTTATGCGGTACTAAAATTCACAAGTCTGGATACATTTCAAGAAAAATTCCCATAAACATATTTGCATGCCTACTGTGTTGTCATATTTAGGGGTTCTTTGTTCTATATAAAGCAACAAGTTAAGCCCTTGCAGATAAGCCATGCATGTCTGTTTGTTGGCCTAGTTCACTTTCATTGTCTGGGTTCAGTTATCAACAGAGACATTACTTTTCTGAATATGCAGTAAAGCATTAATTGTCCATGTAAATCCAGTTTTTTTTCCCCCCCTGGAATACTTTTTTTTTTAATCCCTTTAAATGATCAGGCCCATCTTACATGGTACAGACATCCATGCAGAACAGTATATCCTTATCATCTGTCATCAATTGTGTGTTGTATGTCTGGCACACCTACAGCTTTGAGATACACCATTTGGATTAGAGATGGTGTGGATGTATATTTTCAGTAGGTGTCCCATTAAATGTGAAATATCAGTCTCGCTAGTCAGACAGTGCAGTACGTCATCTCACTGAAAGGCATTAATTCAAGAAGTTGCTACCAACTGAGAATAAATTGAAACCCCAAACAAGACGTACTAAGCCAGTGGTTCTCTGAACTCTGTCAATCTTTCTCCATTTTCGTTTATATTTGGCAGTACTTGTGTCCACTTGACAGGACTTACGTGCATTTCCACAGGGATCTCAATGTTTGCTGGGGCAGGACATGTTTTGAATAAATGTAGATAGGAAAGAAGGGCTGTATGTCTAATCAGAGATAAAACTGAAACTTATGCCTACATTTCTGAAAGTGTATTCAGCATTCAACAGTGGTGACAATTATAAAGATGTTATTGTCAGCTCTTATACTGCTGTGAAGAACTAAAATCCTGAAACAGGCAGTGGTCCCCAGACACATGCATCACTATGGCATTCTGGGAGTGATGATCATGAAATGAACGTTCTAACAGCTGAATTTGTGCCTCATGTTTGCACACATACATACAGGCATATCACAGACTTTAGGCAGTAAGGTGTTTGAAAAGGTGGAGTAGAGTGCACTAGTTGCAGGGAACATGTTGAAATATGGTTCAGCCACAGAACATCAGATAGGAAACGTAACGTACATATTGTATGTATGGTGTACTGTCCCAACCATTACTACATTTCAAAATTTGTCTCAAGACAGTTAAGTATTATGCAATATATGTATTGATAATGACTGATTATGTTCTAGAAGCAATATGTGTATTGAACTATGCAGGTCATGAGAAGTTCTATGTCCATTGACTCCCTACAAGTAATGGATTCCGGAATTATCAATAAATGAAAATGAATTATTAGAAAGTTGGGGGTCATGCGGAGGAACGGGTAACACACTTGTCAACCGGTTAACGGGCGACGTGGGAGGGTTTTCCGGTACAGTTCGCGGTTGGCCCGGTCTTCATGAATAATAAATGCCTGCAGTATGGATGCAATACACAACTGTAAGTCCCATTGACTCCCCAATTTCCTACACAACCGAAAACATGGCGCGCACGGGTAAACATGCTAGTCAACATTGGACAGAGAGGTGTATTTTGTGACGTGAAAGTGTTAATTGTATAGAACGTGTTCTGAAGATCATAGACGTATTGACACGGCTCATTTACGAGCCCTCGGGTGAATAATAAATTAGATTAAAAGTTCACGCTGAATTCAACGTGTATTTACCATTTCTGATTCATACCCTAGGTTGCCTACATGCCATCCGTGCCTGTACGGAGTAGTTCAGCTGTTCGTTATACGGGAATTCGACTTGACGTATTGGATGTAGATGTTTCGTGCGTGTGGTATGTTACGTAGGAATGGCGTATATAGCGCGTTGATTCTGCATGATACTGACCAGGAGGAGAAAGTTGTTCACAATATGTACTAGATGATCATAGTTAAGAATGTAGTAGGCAAGAACTGGTGGACGAAAGCAGAGCGAAGTTCTGTAGTAAATAAGTGCATATCTCAGGTATACATAGTTTGTGGAATGGGTGGTAGTGTTAATAGGTAGAACGGATTATGGGAACAGTTATTGAAACAGCGTTGATGTTTTGATATAATTAGTGCAATTAACATCTATTTTCATATTTTAACAGTTACCTGTTTGAAGTCATGGACTCGCAGTTTCTGCCAGTTGGAGGTACTGATGGTCATCAATCAAATGCTGCTGTAGGTTAAAACATTATTTAAGTTATCTTTATTGGCAGTGTCTTGTTATACTGTAACAGTGAATGCACAATCCAGCTAGGCGAGAATTACATTTCTAGATACTAATGCCGCTACCTCCAAGGTAAAATATAGTTGCCAGCCCTGTAGTGATGGGGGATTTAAAATCCACCGTTTGTGGTAGATTACATTCTTGTGAATGGCTAAATACTGTACTTTCTGAAAAATATCACTGATTGTGTGTATGGTGCAATCAGATATATTCTGGGCCAACAGTGAGATGACACTGTGTTACCAACATGAACTTCTACTACATGTGTATAGAATAGAGTCTGCTGAGTAATTGCCTGCTAGAAATAAGGCTGTATGTCACGTGTGGTTGTTGAGTATATCATGTTAAGTACAAGGATATGTTCTGTGTGGGACTTTGGTGTACCTAGGAAATGGCAGACTTGAATGGACACTGTGCTGGCATGAACTTTTTGCTAGTTAGATTTTCCAAGTGTTGATGGAAGCTGTTGGAGAACAAACAATTGAAGGAACACAAGTTTTTTTAGCAATTTTCAAGGTGTAACCCGTGTTGAAGGTGCTGAGTCCTGGGGACATCAGGGAGCGATACACGTGACTGTGTGCAATGAGTGAAAGAACTTGTCCTTAAAAATGGAAGAGTTGCTATCCATGAAGGGGCTTACATATTGGGATGTAATTTGAGTCAGTGCAGAGCATTTTGAATGGCAGATGACCTGAAAATTGGAATCTAAATTATTAATTTTTCTGGGGGTGTACAAATCTGGGGCACCTAGTTGCCCAGGTGATTAAATTTTGTACGGTGGCATTATTTGTTTTCACCATAACTATTGCAATTTTTGTCCCCATATAGAAAATTTGTATCAGTTCCCACACTCCAAGCAGAGGGCACCAGGTCAGTCCAGAATTGTGGGTTCTCAGTATAGAACTTTCTTCATGTTACCCATCTGGCACCTATAATTTGGAGGTTGATCCAGGTCTTTGGACAGTCTTTTGAACCTAGGGTTCTTGTCTTTGTGCAAATTTCTTGCTACAAGCAAAATGGCTGTCAGTCCATACCTTCTCTGCTAACCAGATTTAGCAGTGTGTGACTTGTTTCTTTTTCAAAAACTCATGCTGTCATTAAAGGGAAGGAGATTTAATGATATCACTGATTTTAAAAAATCGTGGGGGGTACTTGCCAAGATCCAAAAATACAATTCACAAAATCTTTCAAATGGTGGTGCATTCACTGGCCTTGCCGTACAAAGTCCGAAAGAAACTACTTCGAAAGGGCAACTTTGACTAGATGGTGTTTTTATTTTTAATTTTTTTTTCTGTTTATTTATTTATTTTGTGTAAAGAAATTAATTCAGTCCAGAAAGTTTGTTTGCACCATGTTTATTGAATCTTGAGTGGAGGATTATATGGAAGACAGTTCACGTCTTTGGTATGGTGTTTTTGGTTTCCATTGTTTTAAACATCAAGAATTGCTGTTGACTGTCTTGAAAGCTGTTACATTTATACTTGTAAATAATGCAATCACTCATTGAATTATAATGAAATAACTCACATGAGGGTGTGTGTGTTGTAGGTAATTACAGATAAAAGAATGAGACATGTATTCTTTCTGTTAATTTCATGTAAATATAGCACATTCAAGACTTTTCTTTTCTTTGTTAGACAAAACATATTTGACCATGGTGTCATGTTGAGAGACATAGTCAGCATGGATCAGAGAAATGTTCAGAAAGTGCAAGACTTGCTTATATATCAAAATGTTTCTAGTATGAAACATTGAATCTAAAGTGTGTTGTTTATTATGTACTCTTTGCAATACAACAGATGCTGTCTGCCATCTCTTGAGGAAGGGTTTAATTCACCAACTTTAAATTTCTCGCTTGTGTAGGTGTTCCCAGAAGTATGTTGAAAATAGAATGTTGTAACTTTCTAATGATGTAAGGTGCTGTATTAATCTGTGGTGTTGAGCTCTGAAAGATATTTGAGAAAAAGTTGGATTTATTTTTGTGATTGAAATTTCAGAAATACAACTTCAATTTACTATCCACAGCGTTCTGTCAGGATGCTGTCTTCACATATTTTAATTTGCTGGTGATATTTGTTAACTCAGCTGTGGTGAAAGAGCTGGGCTCTTATTATTATGGGTATGGACATTGTCAGTGTTTTATATAATCATATCAGAGTGCAGCTGTTTTGTTTATGCTGTTGCGTCTGTCATTGGTCTTGATCATTTGTTAGTAAGATTGGTCAGTAGTAGCAGTACTACACTGCATAGTGCCATAGGAGTAGAAATGTTATGCCGCAAGTAACCTTAGTAAGAACAGCCAGTTCCACCAAGATTTTGAAGTGTTTACTTCTGAATGTGATTTATATGCCATGGTTATTGTGATGTTTGGTGATTTTCTTCCATAGGAGGGTGAGAGTGTCAGTGATGCAGAGGATAAGGACAGTACAGCATCAGAGGAAATTGAACCCAAGCTGAAATACGTGCGTCTGACAAATGATCTGCAGAGCATTCTCACAAAGGATGCAGCTAGTTGCATTGCTGTACATCCAAAGGTTTGTAGGTTTGCTTCATAATGTGACATCATTAATTATTTAAACTTTCAAAGCCTACTGGTTGTTTGATGCACCAACAAGTTTAACTTTCAAAAACTGTACATTCAGCCTAGGCTGTATTTACATGTTTTTCATTTATCTTGGAACAAACAGCAACTTTTGCCCTATATAACATAAACTGATTGGTTTTTATAACCTAGAAGAAGCGTTTTCTGCGCGGTACGTAGTGGATGTTTAAAAATGCAGTCTGCGCTTTGTTTTTAAAAGGTTAATGTTTGCTTTCTGTTGAGCTTCACGTTTATTTAAACCATGTGTTACATGGGTCTTTTCTCACTATTATTTCATTAATGTAAAATATTTTGATATTAATTATATCTTGTTTTCAGTTTGTATGTGTCGGAAGTCACTGGGGTATGATCCATTTGCTCGATCATCAGGGAAACAATGTATGCAACAAGGAGCTACGTGCCCATACTGTTGCTGTTAATCAAATCAGTATTGATCTAAATGGAGATTTTATTGCCAGCTGCTCTGATGATGGGAAAGTATGATACTTGTTGTAAAACTTGTATGCAGTGTATGGTGAAAGCTTCTTTGCTACATGCATTTGGATTTCCAACCAGTAGAGTAAATAACGATGACAATTGTGATATGTAGTCGTCTTGTTAGTTCTAGACCAGGTGATCTCAGCATCTTACTCCATTCAAACAGTGGGCTTACAGGCTCACATTCTATTCAGGATTAGTATTATTAGTTGTTTTGTTGTAGTAGAGTCCTTGCATTGGTTTTGATTGTCCATCAGAGGAACCATACTGCTTTTGGGATTTGATATTCTTACAGTGGTGTTGGTGAAGGTCCAAGTCTCATGGTTTCTGATGCATGTCTCTTCTTGGGTATATGGATCCTGAAAATGGAGGCTGCAAACTCTCGTCATAATGGTAACTATTTAGCAGTTAACAGGGCTTCATATCCTAGAAGACTTGAGGCTTCAACCTGGTAAGAATCTATGAAACCTCTCAAAGGAGATGCAATACAAAGACGGGTTTATTTTTAAGTGCCAGGTAAAACTATTGGCATATGTATTTAGTTTGATATTTTTTATCGTCTCTGTATCTATTCTTCACTTTGAATTCATGTTATATACTCGTTAATTTACAATAATAGTGCAAGTTGTTCTTCATCTGATGACGTTCATACTTTTATTTCTATATTTATTTGAGGTGTGATGGTCAGTTTGTAAAAATGTTTGTGGATGGTATCTTTGCTTTATCATCTGACTGTGTTATGCTGGGGCACTCCCAATTGTCTTGGCTAATGAAGGAGCTAAGATGCACAAATAATTGAAAACAACAGGCACTCCAAGTTAATTTTGTCTTGTATTCTTGCAGCTTGTTACATATTATACATATTATACTTGCAAAATTTTGAGCTTTTCACGTCATGCATATGGCATGTCATGCCATTTGAACTGGTCTTCTAGGATGTTTTGCCATGTCAGCTGATAAATACTTGCCAACATTTTGGAGAAGCATAGAGTTTCCATCTTCAGGGTCCAGTAGTCCATTGCTGTATATGTAGTAGGTCTGTGCGAGTGGCTTTCATTGTGGTGAATAGTTTGTCCTTTTGGTTTGTTTCAATGAGTTGCTTTGACTTCTCAAATAGTTTGAAATTCCTTTGCAGCTGTGGTGTTGAAACCCTCTCTGACCCATGTAGTCCAGCAAACTGTCAGCTCACTAGTGCCACGTACCACATTATAACTAAACATATTCACTGTTTTCTTCATCCCTCTCAATCACGTCTTCTCTTCCTCTATCCCTTTGTTTTACAACAGCACTAATAACAATGCTGGAAGTCAGGTTTATATTTAAGATTTTGAAGCTATAGACCGTTTTGAAGGGGCATGCAGTGGCACAGTTGGTTGAGGCACTGTGCTACAAGCTAGAAGGTTGCAGGTTCAATTCCTGATAGTGTCAGTGGAATTTTGCATCGGCATATTCCTTCAGGCTGCACTAGGTGCCTGGGCTCAACTCAGCCCCTAACAGAAGTGAGTACCAGGAATATTTCCTGGTGGGTAAAGGCGGCTGGTGCACAGGGCTAACAGTTTTACCACCTTTATGCTCCAATTGTCTGGAAAACTGGGAGCCTTAATGTCCTGGAACCTTCAGGGCCTGTCCAGGCCTGTAGAAGGATTGCTTTACCTTCAGACATTTGTGAAATGTGTACCAAATCAGAAATTTCAGTCATATTTGTTTTCTTTAAGAAACTTTTTGATCTGAGGGAATATTCTTCCCACAGTCAGGTAAGTGTTGCTTGTTTCACTGAAGGCTGTGCTTGGGACATGCTGTTTATAGCATCTAATACTGTTCACTTTGCCAGAGTGTTTGAACATAATTTCTCAAAAGAAAGTTCCAAGTATGTTTCATTGGCACACCAAGCATATTGCTTATGATTTGTATTCAGAGGGTGCCCAGTTTGTATCTCACATAGGATACCAACATTCCTGAGCTTTTCATCATTTTCCTTAGTCCCTCCTGATAAATGTTGGGAGAGTACCTTTAAATAGGCCGTGATTATTTAGTGTCACTTCCATTCTGATTTGTTTCTCATTAACCCTTTAAATGCTGAATTAAATCCCATCTGCCATTTGCTGACATTATTAGGAGTTCACCATTTTCTCCACGTTAGCAGGATAAGGGTTAAACACTGTACCAATTGAGACTTTGTTGTCTGAGTGGCTGACAACATTGTGAAATGAGCCATGCTTGTTAAAACCATGCATTTTCAGTCATATCTCATTCCAAGGGTTAAGCCCTTTACTGTGATGTGAAAGGTCAAACTATGTTGAATGGGACATGTAGAGGGATTAGAAGGTTCTCTGGGGCATTGCATTCTTTTTTAGACAGCACTCTTATGGAACTGATTTCCAAAATGTCTCAATACATCCTACTCCACTGTGGCTATAACAGCGAATGGAGCGTTGGTTTGAGCACTCTTTTTAAGTATTAATGCTCATTTGGCTGTACCAATTGCTGCAGCTTTATGATTTCTGGATTCTGCATTTTCACAGCACTTGAGTGCAGGATGTTCTTCAGATGACATGCCCAAATGTGTACTTTCTTGTTCAAAACAAGTTTCTCTTGGCCAGAAGTTTTCTGCGGTGTAATGCCGGTATCAGTACTGTGAATTTCTTCAGTTTTCAGGCTTTCTTATAGTATGAACTTTTTGAATTATTTGCAGAAGGAATTGGCTGTAGTAGTGTTAGTACTGGGGTATTTTCTTTGTGTAGCATTTTCATGAATATCATAATGTTGCTTAAATCTGTTCTGCCACTCACTTATGGCCTTGAACTCACTTTCTACTTGTGGAACTCTCCTCTTCCATTTCCACTACTACTGCTATAGCTTATATGATTTCCTTTCCCCAACTCCTGAAACTGGTTGTTGAAAACAACAGACGGATGAACAGGTAATTCACACATCCGTATGTATAGAAGTGTGATTATGTAGAGTAAATCCAAACATTTTGCGCTGACACCCAGATGGAATGCAGACTGTGGCTAATTTATGTGGACTGTTTATGGGATAATATATTCACGAGGTCATAGAGGGTCATATCCAATTGGTGTTTAAATTTTACATACGCAGTAGAATTCCTTAAAATCCATATGCCAATGCTCCAGAAATTATGACGCTTTGGCAGTGGGGGAGAGTTTTGCATAAGTGGTTGACGGCAGTGTGTTTTGAAGGAAGACGTGAATGTGGGCCTGTGATAATCGGAAAAACAAGTTTCTTTTTTTTAATGATGAAATGAAAATAATTGGTAAGTGCACATTCTCTGATGGCTGGCTGAGAAGTAACAAAAGAATTGTCTGTAAGAAATCTGATCAGTGTGTGTACTGTTTGATAAAGCAGAATGTATGGTCATTCAGCACCTGTCCTGTCTTGTCATTGCTGGATTAAAGGAATTCTACTGTATAATGTTTCAAGTGTAACAGAAGTTAATAGTTTGATTGTACCATTTGTATCAGGTTTTCATCTATGGTCTTTATTCAACTGAAAACAACCATAATATGGTCATTGGCCGTCTTGTGAAGTCGGTAGCCATTGACCCTAACTATTACAAGTCTGGTTCAGGGCGAAGGTTCATTACAGGTGAGCATGATGTGCACGAAGGATGGAGGCTGGAGAATAAGCAACCTGGAGGGTTGAGAATTATATTGCTGGTGAAACAGGTCAAGGGAGATAGAGGATGTTCAGAGGGAATGCATGGTCAAATATGAAACTTTAGGAGAAGAGTGAAGGATGTTAGATAAGCTGCATATAGAGGGACAATAGGTATTCAAATAAATTAACAAACCAGATGCAACAGTTTCACAAGTTTATTATTTGACGTTTACGTATCACTCAACATGTTTCGGGCGCCTCCACGCCCATCACCAGGAGCTTACAACTGTATTAACAGCCTTTGGTTTTACCTTGGAACGTGGTGGTAGCAGCGTTGTTGGTCATGGTCTGGCCGGTTATCTGGCCAGACCACGACCAACAACGCTGCTACCACCACGTTCCAAGGTAAAACCAAAGGCTGTTAATGCAGTTGTAAGCTCCTGGTGATGGGCGTGGAGGCGCCCGAAACATGTTGAGGGACACGTAAACGTCAAGTAATAAACTTGTGAAACTGTTGCATCTGGTTGGTTAATTTATTTGAATTGTATGATGATGCACGGACCTGCCAACGGACAATAGGTAATACATAGGAGCAAAGTCAGAGAAGTGGCGTTAAGGATATTCCACAAGTTGCAGGTGTGAAGGGAGAACAGGTGATTGGTCAACAGCCCCACAGAATAAAGACGTTGGCACAGAAATAATTAGAGATAATTGAGAACAGTGTTATAACAGCCCAACAGAATAAAGACGTTGGCACAGAAATAATTAGAGATAATTGAGAACAGTGTTACGGAAATACACCCACTCAGCACCTGCAAGTTAACAGACATGTTCTGAGTACGTGTCAACTTTGGTGTGAATGTGTTAAAAGTAATAAACAGGTTGTTAGTAATTGTGTGGATATTCCACAAAATGTCTACAAACTGTAGGGTGGAGGAAGTAAATTAAATACTGTATTGCTTATTTTCCAAGAAATTAACATTTAATGTTGAGTTTTTACGTAAGTGTCGTCTGTAAAAACACTTGCTTGAAACAAACTGTAAGACTTGTAACACTGCAGGCAGGGGGTTTTGAGAGCATGCAGGTTGATCAAACAACAGCATTTCAGTACACTGTTTCATAAATATGAGGTAAGGCTATTTACTGTTGTGTGTTCTTAATACTGAAATCTTCATGGTACTGAAGTCATCAATGATGAAATTACTAGGCATGTCTGACTGGTAAAGGACATGTAGCAGTATACACTTCTTGCAATAGAACATGCGTGCGTGATGCATATCGTAAAAGTTCATGAAATAAAGACCCACGTTTCCTTATTTTTCTTTGTAGGAGATGAACGATTGGTACTTCATGAGAAGACTTTCTTGTCTCGACTGAAGTCGACCGTCCTGTATGAAGCTGAAGGTGGAGTACAGAATATTAAGTGGAATGCCCAGTTTGTGGCATGGGCTAGTGACATTGGTGTTCGAGTGTATGACATCAATGCTAGGTGTTCGCTAGGCCTCATCAAATGGAATAGAAATCCAGAGTGAGTGTTTAATGTGGTGTCATTTTTTTAATAGAGGTAGGAGAGATAGAGCAGTGACCCCTCAAATGTTTTGTGTCTTTCTGAGATACCTCTGCTGCTGCTGCTGCTGCATATTGCTTTCATCTACAGCTGTGATGGAGAATGTTAGTTACTAATATTACATGAAAGACACACTGTCAAGCATTCAGCCTCCTGATAATGTAACAGTAATATAGTATGTGTTATTTATAGTACATTGAGATATAATGCATTAGTATGGCATCTAATGCAGAGATTGCATACTGATACTAAAACCAATTTGTATGTATTTTTTTTTTTTATGAGCCATCCCGTTGTGCTATATATCAGTGGTATATTTTAACACCGTCTTAAACACAACTATATATAATTACTTAAAAGGTGTAGTTTAACCCTTAGGCGACTAATGTCATATATATATATATATGGAGCACCCATTCTTGATGTTTCTAGATCACACACAACGACGCAGCACAGTCGGTAGGACTCCTCTGGACGAGTGATCAGCTCGTCG
>Ga0268261_10002030_pt1 | contig 14387 bp, 14 predicted proteins | sample TergutNc150P1_FD_190353 | JGI IMG/M metagenome (GOLD analysis project Ga0268261, IMG submission 190353) | Nasutitermes corniger P1 segment gut microbial community from laboratory colony in Florida, USA - Nc150 P1 (SPAdes) (version 2) | ecosystem: Host-associated > Arthropoda: Insects >... | reverse complement strand
ATCTGTGCCTAATAGTATGGAAACTACTGGGTCTAATTTCTCCAAACAGCGCCCTCTGATGATCCCTACAGGGCCTATCGGATTTCCCCAAAACACAAACATATTACGCACGGTACAGAAGGGGACGCATGTGGTTCACATACACAACTTCGTCAAACTCATTGATTTGATCGCTTGAATTCTTTCCTTGGTGTCACATCACACGCCACATATGTTAAATGTACAGGGTATTCCTGAAATTTTCAGAAGAATTTGAGAGATTATGACAGGTAAGAGGTCTTCTAAGTTTTACACAATGATTTGGGGTCGCTCCATGTGACCCATTTATGCGATTCCTTCGCAAATAAAATAAGAGCTGATGACTAGTAATATAAGAACATTGCAAATATTCAAATGTGTACATTTGGGCCTGTAGGCTTCAAAGTTGTTCGCAACTTTTGGCATTACAATGATATCACCAGCAGCCAATTCGATGGCTCGAATGAATTATTACGAAATAATTACAACCGAAATATTCAGGGAACACTGGATTTTAGAAATATATTTTAAAAATAAGGAAATTTATAAAATAATTAACAGTCCGGTTTTTTGAATACTTAATGGTAAGAGGCCTGTGAAATCCGTGCTACAAGGAAAATTATTTACTATGTACATTACACAAAACAACTTAAACTTCTTTTTACCTCTTCGACTATTCTGGGATCCTAGTAACAACGGACGCGTTTCAACCCCTTTTCCTGGATTGGGGTTTCGAATTTTTCCACCTCAGCATTCTTTAACTGCAGTTGTATCTCAAGGTCCTTAATACGTACATTAAGAATACCTTCAAAATTTTCCATGTCACTCTCCTTTTCTATGAGCTTGATGTCGGGTTTTACAATTTGCCCATGGAAGGCAGATTCCTCCTGATTCCTTTGGACTTGAGATCCAAGCAGATTCTTCTCAAATGTCTTAGTGGCTTCACCATCCTCACCATCTATCTAAATATCTTTTATTTTGACAAGAAGTGTGGCTTCCAATTCCTCCATTACAGTTTCTTCATTTATCTATTTCTCCTCTCGATAAGATATTTCATTTGCTTCCAAAAAACCAAGTTGTGTCAGTCGTATTCAATGCAGCATCAGTGCTACACACAACTCGACACATCTACAACAACAAAGAAAGAGACACAACCACCCTTGCTTTTAAACCACTGATGTTGCTAGCGCTGATTGGCTGAAGAACACATGACCAAACAGTGCTCTACAATTGGCGTGTGGCCAAGTATGCACGACAAGACATTTTTAATAGAGACGAATTGACACGAACGAAATAGGCTGTCAGAAAACTGAAGAGGTATAAACAGTTCGTAAGAAGAATTGTGTATATTTCATGCTGTAAATTTATAATTGGAAATGCCATGGGGCTTCAGAGATCAAAGCAATGGTGTAGTGTCATTTGTGCCTAATAGCATGGAAATCACTGCGTCTAATTTCTCCAAACAGCGCCCCCTGATGATTCCCACAGGGCCTATCGAATTTCCGCAAAACACAAACATATTACGCACGGTACAGAAAGGAATGCATGTGGTTCACATACACAACTTCGTCAAACTCATTGATTGGTTCGCTTGAATTCTTTCCTTGGGGTCACATCACACGCCACATATGTTAATGTACAGGATAATCCTGAAAATTTCAGAAGAATTTCAGATATTGTGACAGGTAAGAGGTCTTCTAAGATTGACACAATGATTTGTGGTCGCTCCATGTGACCCATTTATGCCATTCCTTCGCAAATAGAATAAGAGCTGATGACTAGTAAAATAAAGATATTGCAAATATTCGTATATGTACATTTGGGCCTGTAGTCTTCAACGTTGGTCGCAACTTGTAGCATTACAATGATATCACCAGCAGCCAATTCGATAGCTCGTATGAATTATTACGAAATAATTACAACAGAAATATTCAGGGAATATTGGATTCTAGATATATATTTAAAAAGTAAGGAAATATATAAAATAATTAAGAGTCCGGCTTTTTTTGAATTCTTAATGGTAAGTGGCCTGTGAATTCCGTGCTAAAAGGAAAATTATTTAGTATGTACATTACACAAAACAACTTAAACTTCTTTTTACCTCTTCGACTATTCTGGGATCCTAGTAACAACGGACGCGTTTCAACCCCTTTTCCTGGATTGCGGTTTCAAATTGTTCCACCTCAGCATCCTTTAACTGCAGTTGTATCTCAATGTCCTTTATACGTACATTAAGGATTGCTTTCAAATTTCCACGTCACTCTCCTTTTCTATGGACTTGATGTCGGGTTTTACAATTTGGCCATGGAGGGTAGGTTCTTCCTGATCCCGGTGGACTTGAGATCCTTGCAGCTTCTTTTCACATGTCTTAGTGTCTTCACCATCTTCATCCCCTATCTAAATTTTCTTTACTTTGACAAGGTGTGTGGCTTCAAATTCCTCCATTACAGTGTTTCATTTATCTATTTCTCCTCTCGATAAGATATTACATTTGCTTCCCAAAAAAACCAAGTTGTGTCAGTCGTATGCAATGCAGCATCAGTGCTACACACAACTTGACACACCTACAACAACAAAGGAAGAGACACAACCACTCTTGCTTTTATACCACTGATGTTGCTAGCGCTGATTGGCTGAAGAACTCATGACCAAACAGTGCTCTACAATTGGCGTGTGGGCAAGTATGCACGACACGACATTTTTAATAGAGACGAATTGGCACGAACGGAATAGTCTGTCAGAATATGTGAAGAGGTAAAAACAGATCGTAAGAAGAGTAGCGTATTTTTCATGCTGTAAATTTATAATTTAAAATGTCATGGGTCTTCAGAGCTCAAAGCAATTATGTAGTGTCATCTGTGCCTAAGAGTATGGAAATCACTGCGTCTAATTTCTCCAAACAGCGCCCTCTGATGATCCCTACAGGGCCTATCGAATTTCCCCAAAACACAAACTTAATAAGCACGGTACAGATAGAGGTGCATGTGGTTCACATACACAACTTCATCAAACTCATTGATTGGCTCGCTTGAATTCATTCCTTGGGGTCACATCACACGCAATATATGTTAAATGTACAGGGTATTCCTGAGTATTTCAGAACAATTTCAGAGATTGTGAGAGGAAATAGGTCTTCTAAGTTTGACACAATTATTTGGGGTCGCTCCATGAGAACCATTTATGCAATTCTTTCGCAAGAAGAATTAGAACTGATGACTAGTAAAACATAAATATTGCAAATATTCATAGATGTACATTTGGGCCTGTAGGCTTCAACGTTGGTCGTAGCTTGTAGCATTACAATGATATCACGAGCAGCCAATTCGATTGCTCATATGAATTATTACGAAAAAATTACAACCCAAATATTCAGTGAATATTGGATTCTAGAAATATATTTAAATAATAAGGAAATGTATAAAATAATGAACAGTCCGCTATTTTTTGAATACTTAATGGCAAGAGGCCTGTGAAATCCGTGCTACAAGGAAAATTATTTAGTATGTACATTATATAAAACAGCTTAAACTTCTTTTCACCTCTTCGACTATTCTGGGATCCTAGTAACAATGGACGCGTTTCAACCCCTTTTCCTGGACTGCGGTTTCCAATTGTTCCACCTCAGCATCATTTAACTGCAGTTTCATCTCAAGTTCCTTAATAAGTACATTAAGAATAGCTTCCAAATTTTCCTTGTCACTCTCCTTTTCTGTGAGCTTGATGTCGGGTTTTACAATTTGCCCATGGAAGGCACGTTCCTCCTGATTCCTGTGGACTTGAGATCCATGCAGATTCTTCTCAAATGTCTTAGTGGCTTCACCATTTTCACTCTCTATCTAAATTTCCTTTACTTTGACACGAAGTGTGGCTTCCAATTCTTCCAATACAGTGTCTTCATTTATCTATTTCTCCTCTCGATAAGATATTTCATTTGCTTCCAAAAAACCACGTTGTGTCAGTCGTATTAAATGCAGCACCAGTGCTACACACAACTCGAACACCTACAACAAAGAAAGAGACACAACCACCCTTGCTTTTATACCACTGATGTTGCTAGCGCTGATTGGCTGAAGAACACATGACCAAACATTGCTCTACAATTGGCGTGTGGCCAAGTATGCACGACACGACATTTTTAATAGAGACGAATTGACACGAACGAAATAGGCTGTCAGAAAATTGAAGAGGTATAAACAGATCGTAAGAACAATAGTGAATATTTCATGCTGTAAATTTATAATTTAAAATGTCATGGGGCTTCAGAGATCAAAGCAATTGTGTAGTGTCATCTGTGCCTAATAGTATGGAAATCACTGCGTCTAAATTCTCCAAAGAGCGCCCTCTGATGATCCCTACAGGGCCTATCGAATTTCCCCAAATCACAAACTTAATACGCACGGTACAATTAGAGGTGCATGTTGTTCACATAAACAACTTCATCAAACTCATTGATTGGCTCGCTTGAATTCCTTCCTTGGGGTCACCTCACACGCCACATATGTTAAATGTACAGGGTATTCCTGAATATTTCAGAACAATTTCAAAGATTGTGACAGGAAAGAGGTCTTCTAAGTTTGACACAATGTTTTGGGGTCGCTCCATGAGACCCATTTATGCGATTCCTTCGCAAATAGAATAAGAGCTGATGACTAGTATAATATAAATATTGCAAATATTCAAATATGTACATTTGGGCCTGTAGGCTTCAACGTTGGTCGCAACTTGTGGCATTACAATGATATAACCAGCAGCCAATTCGATAGCTCGAATGAATTATTACGAAATAATTACTACCGAAATATTCAGGAAATATTGGATTCTAGATACATATTTTAAAAATAAGGAAATATATAAAATAATTAACAGTCCGGTTTTTTTTAATTCTTAATGGTAAGAGGCCTGTGAATTCCGTGCTACAAGGAAAATTATTTAGTATGTACATTACACAAAACAACTTAAACTTCTTTTTACCTCTTCGACTATTCTGGGATCCTAGTAACAACGGACGCGTTTCGACCCCTTTTCCTGGATTGCGGTTTCCAATTGTTCCACCTCAGCAAACTTTAACTGCAGTTGTATCTCAAGTTCCTTAATACGTACATTAAGGTTAGCTTCCAAATTTTCCTTGTCACCCTCCTTTTCTATGAGCTTGATGTCGGGTTTTACAATTTGGCCATGGAGAGCAGGTTCCTCCTGATTCCTGTGGACTTGAAATCCTTGCAGTTTCTTCTCAAATGTCTTAGTGGCTTCACCTTCTTGACATTCTATCTAAATTTCCTTTATTTTGACACGAAGTTTGGCTTCCAATTCCTCCATTACAGTGTCTTCATTTATCTATTTCTCCTATCGATAAGATATTTCATTTGCTTCCAAAAAACCAAGTTGTGTCAGTCGTATTCAATGCAGCATCAGTGCTACACACAACTCGACACACCTACAACAACAAAGAAAGAGACACAACCACCCTTGCTTTTATACCACTGATTGTGCTAGCGCAGATTGACTGAAGAACACATGACCAAACAGTGCTCCGCAATTGGCGTGTGGCCAAGTATGCACGACACGACATTCTTAATAGAGACGAATTGACACGAACGAAATAGGCTGTCAGAAAATTGAAGAGGTATAAAGAGATCGTAAGAAGAATAGTGTATATTTCATGCTGTAAATTTATAATTGAAAATACCATGGGGCTTCAGAGATCAAAGCAATTGTGTAGTGTCATCTGTGCCTAATAGTATGGAAATCACTGCGTCTAATTTCTCCAAACAGCGCCCTTTGATGATCCCTACAGGGCCTATCGAATTTCCCCAAAACACAAATATAATACGCACGGTACAGATAGTGGTGCATGTCGTTCACATACACTACCTCATCAAACTCATTGATTGGCTCGTTTGAATTCTTTCTTTGGGGTCACATCACACACCACATATGTTAAATGTACAGGATAATCCTGAAAAAATCAGAACAATTTCAGAGATTGTGAGAGAAAAGAAGTCTTCTTAATTTGACACAATGATTTGTGGTTGCTTCATGAGACCCATTTATGCGATTGCTTCGCAAATAGAATAAGAACTGATGACTAGTAAAATATTAATATTGCAATATTCAAATATATTCCATGTACATTTGGGCCTGTAGGGTTCAACGTTGGTCGTAACTTGTAGCATTACAATGAAGTCACCAGCAGCCAATTCGATAGCTCCTATGAATTTTTCGTAAATATTACAACCGAAATGTTCAGGGAATTTTGGATTACAGAAGTATATTTAAAAAGTACGGAAATATATAAAATGATTAACAGTCCATTATTTTTTGAATACTTAATGGTAAGAGGCCTGTGAATTCCTGCTACAAGGAAAGTTATTTAGTATGTACATTACATAAAAGAGCTTAAACTTCGTTTTACCTCTTCGACTATTCTGGGATCCGAGAAAAAACGGACGCGTTTAAAACCCTTTTCCTGTTGTGCTGTTTCCAATTGTTTCACTTTAGCATCATTTAACTGCTTTTGAATCTCTAGGTCCTTAATAATTACATAAAGGATAGCTTCCATCTTTTCCACCTCACTCTCCTTTTCTATGAGCTTGATGTCGGGTTATTCAATTTGGCCATGGAGGGCAGGTTCCTCCTGATTCCTGTGGACTTGAGTTCCTTGCAGCTTCTTCTGAAATATCTTAGTGTCTTCACCATTTTCACCCTCTATCTAAATTTCCTTTATTTTGCCACGAAGTGTGCAATCCAATTCCTCCATTACAGTGTCGCCATTTATCTTTTTCTCCTGTCGATACGATTTTCATTTGTTTCCAAAAAACCAAGTTGTGACAGTCGTATTCAATGCAGCATCAATGCTACACACAACTCGACACACCTACAACAACAAAGAAAGAGACCCAATCACTCTGGCTTTATACCACTGATTTTGCTAGCGCTGATTCGCTGAAGAACTCATGAACAAACAGTGCTCTGCAATTGGCGTGTGGCCAATTATGCACGACACGACATATTTCATAGAGACGAATTGACACCAACGGAATAGGCTGTCAGAATATGTGAAGAGGAAAAAACAGATCGCAAGAAGGATAGTGTATTTTTCATGCTGTAAATTTATAATTGAAAATGTCTTGGGGCTTCAGAGATCAAAGCAATTGTGTAGTGTCATCTGTGCCTAATAGTATGGAAATGACTGCGTCTAATTTCTCCAAACAGCGACCTCTGTTGATCCCAAGAGTGCCTATCGAATTTCGCCAATACACAATCATAAAACGCGCCGTACAGAAAGGGGTGCATGTGGTTCACATACACAACCTCATCAAATAGATTGATTGGGTCGCTTGAATTCTTTCCTTGAGGTCACATCACACGTCACATATGTTAAATATACAGGGCATTCCTGAAAAATTCAGAACAATTACAGAAATTGAGAGAGGAATGAGGTCTTTTAAGTTTGAAACAATGATTTTTGGTCGCTCCATGAGACCCATTTATGCGATACCTTCGCAAATAGAATAAGATCTGGTGACTAGTAAAATATAAATATTGCAAATATTCAAACATACTCCATGTAAATTTGGGCCTGTAGTCTTCAACGTTGGTCGTAACTTGTAGCATTACAATGAAATCACAAGCAGCCAATTTGATAGATCGTATGAATTGTTCGAAAATATTACAACCGAAATGTTCAGGGAATGTTGTATTCTAGAAATATATTTAAATAGTACGGAAATGTATGAAATGATTAACAGTCCGGTATTTTTTGAATATTTAATGTTAAGAGGCCTGTGAAATCCGTGCTACAAGGAAAATTATTTAGTATTTAATTTACATAAAACAGCTTAAACTTCGTTATACCTCTTCGACTAATATGGGATCCTAGTAACAAGGAACGTGTTTAAACCCCTTGTCCTGGAGTGCGGTTTCCAATTGTTCCATCTCAGCATCCTTTAAATGGAGTTGTATCTCAAGGTCCTTAATACGTACATAAACGATAGCTTCCAAATTTTCCACGTCACTCTCCTTTTCTATGAGCTTGATGTAGGGTTTTACAATTTGGGCATGTAGGTCAGGTTCCTGCTGATTCCTGTGAACTTGAGACCCTTGCAGCTTTTTCTCAAATGTATTAGTGTCTTCACCATCTTCACCTTCCATCTAAATTTCCTTTATTTTGCAACGAAGTGTGTCTTCCAATTCCTCCATTCCAGTGTGTCCATTTCTCTCTCTCTCCTGTCAATAAGATATATCATTTGCTTTCAAAAAACCAAGTTGTGTCAGTCGTATTCAATGCAGCAACAATGCTACACCCAACTCAACACACCTACAACAACAAAGAAAGAGACACTACCACTCTTGCTTTTATACCACTGATGTTGCTACCGCTGATTGGCTGAAGAACACATGACCAAACAGTGCTCTACAATTGGCGTGAGGCCAAGTATGCACGACACGACATTTTTATAGAGACAAATTGACACGAACGAAATAGGCTGTCAGAATATGTGAAGAGATGTAAACAGATCGTAAGAAGAATAGTGAATTTTTCATGCTGCAAATTTATAATTGAAAATGTCATGGGGCTTCAGAGATCAAAGCAATTGTGTAGTGTCATCTCTGACTAATAGTATGGAAATGACCGAGTCTGATTTCTCCAAACAGCGCCCTCTTATGATCCCTACAGAGCCTAACGAATTTCCCCAAAACACAAACATAATACGCACGGTACATAAAGGTGTGCATGTGGTTCACATTCACAACTTCATCAAACTCATTGATTGCCTCGCTTGAATTCTTCCCTTGGGGTCACATCACATTCCACATATGTTAAATGTCAGGGTATTCCTGAAAAATTCAGAACAATTTCAGAGATTGTAAGAGGAAAGAGGTCTTCTATGTTTGACACAATATTTTGTGGTCGCTCTATGTGTCCCATTTATGCGATTCCTTCGCAAATAGTGTAAGAGCTGATGACTAGTAAATTATAAATATTGCATAGATTCAAACATGTACATTTGGGCCTGTAGGCTTCAACGTTGGTCGTAACTTGTAGCAATGCAATGATATCACCAGCAGCCAATTCGATAGTTCGTATGAAATTTTCGAAAATATTAGAACCGAAATATTCAGGGAATGTTGGATTCTAGAAATATATTTAAAAATTAAAGAAATGTATAAAATAATTAACATTCCGGTATTTTTTAATACTTAATGGTAAGAGGCCTGTGAAATCCGTGCTACAAGAAAATTATTTATTATGTACATTACATAGAACAGATTAAACTTCGTTTTACCTCTTCGACTATTCTGGGATCCGAGAAACAACGGACGCGTTTAAACCCCTTTTCGAGGATTGCGGTTTCCAATTGTTCCACTTCAGCATCCTTTAACTGCAGTTGCATCTCATGGTCCTTATTACGAACATAAAGGATACCTTACAAATTTTCCACGTCACTCTATTTTTCTATGAGTTTGATGTCGGATTTTATAATTTGGCCATGGAAGTCAGGTTCCTCCTGATTCCTGTTGACTTGAGATAATTACAGCTTCTTCTCAAATAACTTAGTGGCTTCACACTCTATCTAAATTTCCTTTATTTTGCAACGAAGTGTGGCTTTCAATTCCTCCAATACAGTGTCTCCATTTATCTATTTTTCCTGTCGATAAAATATTTCATTTGTTTCCAAAAAACCAAGTTTTGTCAGTCGTATTCAATGCAGCATCGATGCTACACACAACTCGACACACCTACAACAAAGAAGAAAGAGACACAACCACTCTTGCTTTTATACCACTGATGTTGCTAGCGCTGATTGGCTGAAGAACACATGACCAAACAGTGCTCTACAATTCGCGTGTGGCAAAGTATACACGACACGACATTTTTATAGAGACGAATTGACACGAACGAAATAGGCAGTCAGAATATGTGAAGAGGTATAAACAGATCGTAAAAAGTATAGTGTACTTTTCATGCTGTAAATTTATAATTGAAAATGTCATGGGGCTTCAGAGATCAAAGCAATTGTGTAGTGTCATCTGTGCCTAATAATATGGAAATCACGTCGTCCAATTTCTCCAAACAGCGCCCTCTGATGATCCCTACAGGGCCTAACGAATTTCCTCAAAACACAAAAATAATACGCACGGTACAGGAAGGGGTGCATGTGGTTCACACACACAACCTCATCAAACTCATTGATTGGCTCGTTTGAATTCTTTCCTTGGGGTCATATCACATGCCACATATGTTAAATGTACAGGGCATTCCTAAAAAATTCAGAACAATTACAGAGATTGAGAGAGGAATCCTGAAATAATCAGAACAATTTCAGAGGTTGTGACAGAAAAGAGGTCTTCTAAGTTTGACTCAATGATTTGGGGTCGCTCCATGAGACCCGTTTATGCGATTCCTTCGCAAATACAATAAGATTTTATAACTAGTAATATATAAAAATTGCAAATATTCAAACATACTCCATGTACATTTGGGCCTGTAGGGTTCAACGTTGGTCGTAACTTGTAGCATTACAATGAAATCACCAGCAGCCAATTCGATAGCTCGTATGAATTTTTCGTAAATATTACAACCGTAATGTTCAGGGAATGTTGGATTCCAGAATTATATTTATAAAGTATGGAAATATATAAAATGATTAACAGTTCGGTATTTTTTGAATACTTAATGGTAAGAGACCTGTGAAATCCTGTACAAGGAATATTATTTATTATGTTCATTACATATAACAGCTTAAACTTCGTTTTACCTCTTCGACTATTCTGGGATCCTTGTAACAACGGACGCGTTTAAACCCCTTTTCCTGGAGTGCGGTTTCCAATTGTTCCACCTCAGCGTCCTTTAACTGCAGTTGTATCTCAAGGTCCTTAATACGTAGATAAAGGATAGCTTACAACTTTTCCACGTCACTCTCCTTTTCTATGAGCTTCATGTCGGGTTTTACAATTTGGCCATGTAGGGCAGGTTCCTCCTGATTCCTGTGGACTTGAGATCCTTGCAGCTTCTTCTCAAATGTCTTAGTGGCTTCACCATTTCCCCCCTCTATCTAAATTTCCTTTATTTTGCCACGAAGTGTGTCTTCCAATTCCTCCATTACAGTGTCTCCAGTTATCTATTTCTCCTGTCGATAAGATATATAATTTGTTTCCAAAATCCAAGTTGTGTCAGTCGTTTTCAATGCAGCATCAGTGCTACACACAACTCGACAAACTTACAAAAATAGAAAAAGACACAACCCCTCTTGCGTTTATACCTCTGATGTTGCAAGCGCTGATTGGCTGAAGAACACACGACCAAAGAGTGCTCTACAATTGGCGTTTGGCCAAGTATGCACGACACGTCATTTTTAATAGAGACGAATTGACACGAACGAAATAGGCTGTCAGAATATTTGAAGAGGTATAAACAGATCCTAAGAAGAATAGTGTACTTTTCATGCTGTAAATTTATAATTGGAAATGTCATGGAGCTTCAGAGTTCAAAGCAATTGTGTAGTGTCATCTGTACGTAATTGTATGAAAATCACTGTGCCTATTTTCTCCAAACAGGACCCTCTGTTGGTCCCTACAGGGCCTATCGAACATCCCCAACACACAAACATAATACGGACGGTGCAGAAAGGGGTGCATGTGGTTCACATACACAACCTCATTAAACTCATTGATTGGCTCCCTTGAATTCTTTGCTTGGGGTTACATCACCCCTCACATATGTTAAATTTACAGGGTGTTCCTGAAAATTTCAGAACAATTTCAGAGATTGTGAGAGGAAAGAGGTCTTCTAAGTTTGACAGAATGATTTGAGGTCGCTCCATGAGACGCATTTATGCGATTCCTTCGCAAATAGAATAAGAGCTGATGACTAGCACAATATAAATATTGCAAATATTCAAACTAATTCCATGTTCATTTTGGCCTGTAAGCTTCAACGTTGGTCGTAAGTTGTAGCATTACAATGAAATCATCAGCAGCCAATTCCATAGCTCGTATGAATTATTCGAAAATATTAAACCGAAATTTTCAGGGAATGTTGGATTCTAGAAATATATTTAAAAAGTATGGAAATGTGTAAAATGATTAACAGTCCGGTATTTTTTGAATACTTAATGTTAAGGGGCCTGTGAAATCCGTGCTGCAAGTAAAATTGTTTAGTATGTACATCACATAAAACAGCTTAAACTTCGTTTTAACTCTTCTACTATTCTTGGATCCTATTAACAACGGACGCTTTTAAATCCCCTTTTCGTGGAGTGCGGTTTCCAATCGTTCCACATTTAACCTTCCTTTAAGTGCAGTTTTTTCTCAAGGTCCTTAAAACGTACATAAAAAATTACATTATTTTTCACGTCACTGTCCTTTTCTATGAGCTTGTTGTCGGGTTTCACAATTTGGCCATGCAGGGCAGCTTCCTCCTGATTCCTGTGGATTTGAGATTCATGCAGCTTCTTCTCAAATGTCTTAGTTGCTTCACCATCTTCACACTCTATCTAAGTTTCCTTTATTTTGCCACTATGTGTGGCTTCCATTTCCTCCATTTCAGTGTCTCCATTTATCTATTTCCCCTCTTGATAATATATTCCATTTCCTTCCAAAAAACCAAGTTGTGTCAGTCGTCTTCAATGCAGCATCAGTACTACACATAACTCGACAGACCTATAACAACAAAGAAAATAGACACAACCAATCTTGCTTTTATACCACTGATGTTGCTAGCGCTGATTGGCTGAAGAACACATGACCAACAGTGCTCTACAATTGGCGTCTGGCCTAATTTGCAGTACACGACATTTTTAATAGAGTCGAATTGACACGTTCGAAATAGGCTGTCAGAATAGCTGAAGAGATATAAACAGATTGTAAGGAGAATCGGGTATTATTCATGCAGTAAATTTATAATTGATAATGTAATGAGGCTTCAGAGATCAAGGCAATTTTGTAGTGTCTTCTGTGCCTAATAGTATGGAATTCACTGCGTTTAATTTCTACTAACAGCGCCCTCTGTCGATTCCTACGGGCCTATCGAATTTCCCCAAAACACAAACAATACGCACGGTACAGAAAAGAGTGCATGTGGTTCACATACACACCTCATCAAACTCATTGATTGGCTCGCTTGAATTCTTTCCTTGGGGTTACATCATACGTCAAATATGTTAAATGTACAGGGTGTTACTGAACAATTCGGTACAATTTCAGAGATTGTGAGAGGAACGAAGTCTTGTAAGTTTGACACAATGATTTGGGTTCGCTTTATGAGACCCATTTATGCAATTCCTTCGCAAATAGAATAAGAGCTTATGATTAGTATAATATAAATATTGCAAATATTCAAACATACTCCATGTACATTTGGGCCTGTAGGCTTCAACGTTGGTCGTAACTTGTAGCATTTACAATGAAATCACCAGCAGCCAATTCGATAGCTCATGAATTATTCGAAAATATTACAACCGAAATGTTCAGGGAATGTTGTATTCTAGAAATATATTTAAAAATTACGGATATGTATAAAATGATTAATAGCTTGTGTTTTCTGAGTACTTAATAGTAAGAGGTCTGTGTAATCCGTACTGCAAGTAAAATTATTTAGTTTTTCATCACATAAAACAGCTTAAACTTCGTTTTACCTCTTCGACTACTCTGGGATCCTAGTAATAACGGACGCGTTTAAACCCCTTTTCCTGGAGTGCGGTTTTAAATTGTTCTACGTCAGCATCCTTTAACTGCAGTTGTTTCTCAAGTTCCTTAATACGTACATAAAGGTTAGCTTCCAACTTTTCCACGTCACTGTCTTTTCTATGAGCTTGTTGTCGGGTTTTGCAATTTGGTCATAGAGGGCAGCTTCCTCCTGATTCCTCTCTACTTGAGATCCTTGCAGCTTCTTCTCAAATGTCTTAGTGGCTTCACCATCTTCACCCTCTGTCTAAATTTCCTTTATTTTGCCACGAAGTGTGGCTTCCAATTCCTTCATTTCAGTGTCTCCATTTTCGGCCATTTGAATGTAGCGCTGTGTATTGGTAAGGGTAAAGGATTGGTTACCATGATGCAGCCGTGTAGTCTGGTAGAAGAAAGATGGCGCCGTTTCTGGTGCGTCGATTTGTTTGAGTTGAAGGTCGCGCGTGTACTGACTTGTTCTCGCAGGTGTGTCGGCATGTGACTGCTGGCAGGGCGTGGTGGTGACATCATTGGTACCATGTGCAAATACGGCCTCCATTTGACCTTATCCAAATATAGTGTTGTAGGATGTGGGGCGTGGTCTGAGCGGTAGGAAACAATGATGTCCGACCTGGCAAGTATGTAGAGGTTTTATTGGTAGAGTTTTTGCATCTGCTCTCTACGTCCAGTTTATCGGCTCGGCA
>Ga0268261_10002029_pt1 | contig 14389 bp, 11 predicted proteins | sample TergutNc150P1_FD_190353 | JGI IMG/M metagenome (GOLD analysis project Ga0268261, IMG submission 190353) | Nasutitermes corniger P1 segment gut microbial community from laboratory colony in Florida, USA - Nc150 P1 (SPAdes) (version 2) | ecosystem: Host-associated > Arthropoda: Insects >... | reverse complement strand
CAATATCTTTAACTTCGTAACTGCATAATTTACACTGGTGCAATTCCTTTAAAACTTCACCTTAAGAGAGCTTCACTTGTTAGGATAAATAATCATCCAAATGAAACATTAATCTTTCTGTAACAACCGACAAACTTTGTTATGTTGTACAATAAAAGGTATGATGGCAGGTTTCATTTTCCTACCTTGTTTACACCGTGCAGGTTTGTTACCTTTCAAATACTCCATTGCACGCAACTCTTCAAAACTAAATTCTGTCGCACCAGCATACACCTGAAGAATAAAATAACAAACTATGTATCCAATTAAAGAATATAATGTCCACTCATTCACTGTAAAATACTCTAAATGAATAAATCAATATTAATTTCTTAGTTTGAGGTTTTGATTACTGAAAAAGTAAACTTCATAAATTGAAAATGGAGATGTGTTAGATGTCTGCTTCACTGATTAAAGCCTCCATTATAATGACATCAAACTGTTTAAAATACAAGTATGGTAATTTTTTAACTCAAGTCATACACTGCATGAATTGCTGTATGGAGACCACCATTTTGTTTCTACCTATCTTCATTTGTATTACTTGCACACGTCCTCTAATTCACATGCAGAGTAATCAAAAGCACAGGACTTGAACCCAGAATTACCAAATGTCCGATGAATAACAAAACCAATAATACAGTTGCTCTGGTCAAAAGAATGTTCTTGACACTTGCTGAGGGAAGCAAGAATTATGAAAAACTTACTGATACCAACAACAAGTAGTTATGCACTGCTGAAAATCATGAAAAACATCATGGATTTCAAAACTGCTAAGGTAAATCTTATCATTCAAGGTATGTATTTTCTCAACACAAAGGGTTCAAACTTCAAGGACAGAAAAGAGCAAGAAAAAAAGTACACAAAAAAAGTAAATTCAATTCCACATCTGTACTTTAAAAAAAACTGGCAAAATTTTCTGGCACACTAATACCATCATCCATTCCCATTACTGTCCCTGCTATCAAAATCACATTATCCGTCTGCAAGGTACGTGTGCCTGTATGCATCTCTGTAATTTAAAACAAATGTTGGATTTCATTGTTTAATAAAAGCCAGTGTTTGTACCTTATTTTTGCAGTATATTGGGCGTTTAGAAGGATCTTCAGGTTCAAACAGAGCCATAGCACACTTAAATTCATCATCATCCAGCTTTCTTGGCTTCAATGCATTACAGATCACAAGAGGAGAGTTCTCTACCCGCACTTCATCATCTCGGTACACTGTAACATTCGGGTTATGGACTTAACAGAGAACATTTATTTCAAAAATAATATAACATCCATCAGACATGATGAAAACCAAATATTTCAACTTCAAATATGGTTTCCACTTACATTATAAAAACACAATGAAACCACATTAATTCAAAATCAGTCAATTTACAATACCTTGAACTTCAGAACGTGTGCCTGCCCCTGGTTTTAAATAGACAACTTTGTGTACTTTTTAATGCATTTAATTGAAAATGTGGTTAGTTTTAAGTCAAGGCTATGTTACAGCCCTCTGATTTAAAAAAAAAATTTGAATAACTCCTAATATTTTCTGAACAATTCACCGAATCACTTGCTCTTTTAACAATGTGCAACTCTGGAAATCCACAGAATTGTGAAAGCCTTTGAACGTGACTACTAGCAGACTTTCAGGTAGTGGTAAGAACTGCTCCTGTGCATACACTCCATATTTCAGTGTGACCTTCTCACAAGCAAATAAAATTATGAGCACATGTGCTGAACGCACACCAACTTAATTTTGGTTGTCTCTGATACTCCCACTGGAGTATCAAGTCCATTACTTGCCGACCTCAAATGTAAAAAGCGAAGCTACCACTAGTAGGCATGAGTCATTCTCAAAAGGGTGTTAATGTACTAATAAACACATAATGTGCTACCACTCTTTATGGGAAAAAGTACTGGTTGCAGTGAGTGCTGATGTAAAAATCAGGCTGAGGGAAAATGTCTTTCGCACATTTTGAAGTGCTTCGGCATTTCTCTTGTACATTACTCATTTCCTAGCATATTCACTGGTGTGAAATAGGAGTGAAAAAAAGACAAAATAACAAAGACAAATACCAAATTAATTGCCATCAGTGCTAAAGAAAATAAAGAAAAGAAATGAGTGGTAGGTATTACAAGGTCATGTGAACTGTCCTGGTTGCATTGACAAGTTCCTTGATTTGAACAATTGATAAAAACTGTTTAAGTCAAATACAAGTTCTGACAACAACTGGTGCGAACTAAATGCAACTGATTACACAGCATAAGAAGACAGGATAGGTAGTTGTTTTCTGATCTGTCGTGTGTTGTACTTTCAAGCAATTCCAGTAATACCATCATGAAGCAATGGATGAACTTCTAGGTTACTGTTGAAAGATTAAAAGAACAGTCTGAAACTAAGGTCCAATGAGTCTTACTTTACCAAACAATAGACCCAGTCTGACATTGACAAAGGTGAGTTATTGATTCCTTGCTAGTATTTTGATGTAAATTGTACAGGTATTTGACAATCAATGTAAGATTGGGATCTTCTAAAAACACAATTAAGCAAGAAAAATATCTGCGGCAAATTCTGAGAATTAAAACAAACACATAAAAGGTAATTGTGCGGCGGAAAAAAATGGTTACTTCCAAATCAAATATCAGTTCCAACCACTCTGAATCAACAAGACTTTACAATAAATTAATTAGTCATATTGTGAAAATAAAGCTGTAGATAAGAATAATTTTGGGCTACAACACTGTCTGTTGAATCTGAACTAGGTCCTGCATCCTTCATATTTCATTATGCACTATTAATCATAACAATTGACACTACCAGGGTCACTCCATAAGTCATGAAAAATACTTTTTCTTGGCCAAAAATGTCAAAATCCAAGAAAAGAAGCACACACTTTTGAAAGCAAATTGCATACTTGTAAATATAACATTCAAATGGGAACTTATTTAGAGAAGACATTTCCAGGAGCCAAAGAAACCAAACACACCTCTTTCAAATGATGGATGAATTGTTTTACTACTGCATAAAGTAAAATGTATAGGTAAATTTCAACCTAGAACATGCCATGAAGGCCCAGAATGGGAGATGTATAGCTCTAGATGCTGGGTGTGAATGCCATGCCCCAAACTCTTACCACCCAGAGAAAAACTTTACCCATTGTATAGGAGGATGGGTGGGCCCCAGGCCTGGTATGGACAAGTGTGGAAAATGTCAAACCAATGGGATTCAATCCAAGGCCATCCAGCCCGAATCAAGACGCTATAACGACTACGCTATTCAGACCCACACTGTGGCACAAAGAGTGAATATAAACCAAAGTACAAAGCAAACTATATGTACAACTTCTGAACACCCTTGACAGAAGTTGGTTCATTAGCAAGGATCCGGAATATGGCAAAAACTTTCTGCATGCATCACTGAACATGTGCCTACCTGCTCTTAATGTCTTCTTCATTCGCAAATCATTTTCCAAGAAATGGCTGTTCATTCAGGGAAGGAAATCATAGTCACATGGTATAAGGACAACACAAAAGGGAGGTTGTAAAACACCCCACCCCTTATATTAGACAACATTCTTAATAGCATCTGCTCACTGGGCAGTACCTTTATCATGTACGATGACGTTATATTCAACCAGTTCTGGACATTTCTCCCTACCTGCACCATTGAGGTGGTAATGCAAAAATAGCATGTAATACCATGCATTCCATTCCATCTTTTGCATGGCATGACATTAAAACCACCTTGGACGTCCCATGCCACAATGACCATCAGATTCGTGGGCAACAGATTTTGATCAAAACATACATTTGGTGGTGAATACGGATGACGCATTTGCAGAAATACCCATGTTTCATCACCTGCAGTTGTCTCATTTAAGATCGTGTACCCTTTAACTGTTCCATATTGATGTGTCATATTTCATAGTGTGTCCAATGGTACACCTCACTGACATTATGTGGCAACCACTTGGTAACAATCTTGCATACTTTTAAGTACTGCTGTAAAATTCAGAGCACTGTAGACACAGAAATATCTGTATGCTTGGCTAATTCCATCACAGTACCCACTGTCATGTTTGTGTGAACTGACATAGAAGGTCCACTATGATGCATGTCAAAGCTGACCACTTTTGACCACCTGTGCTAACCTTGCACAATAATTCAAGGCTTAACTTAGCTCAACATGGCATGCCCATGCATATCCAGTGCTGAGAACTTCTACTATTCATGCAGGAAGCCTGTTACACTTTACAGAATTGGATTTCCTAACAAGACTTCCAATGCAACAATGTTGGCACATCAAATGTATGTGCAAGACTTCTGATCACATTTGGAAGTACATGACCCATGTTTTGAAACAAACATACTCCATTTCCCATACTGCCATACTTCTGGGCAAGACACAAATTTTTGTCAATGACTATATAAAGACTCACCCATCTACATAGTCTGAAACACTTATAACACTGTTAATAATTTAACATATTATACTAGGAAACACTGTGGTATTCTATACAATCTGTATTCACATATGCAGTTTGAAACACGAATGGGGCAAGGACAGCCCATAGCAATTCATGATTTTGATCACTTCATTATTTTTGCCTCTATCTTTTCAAATTCGCAGCACATAATCTTTCTAGCATCTCATTTTACATTATTTTACATATAAACTTCATGAAGTGTCATTCAGTAACTACAGAACCACTGATATACTTCCATGTATATCTTCAACCAATGCAAAACACAAACATGACTTTAGTTAAAGTGAAGGCACAGTTAGGTTCAACACACACTAGCACTCGTCACTCCAACTTCATTTCTTGCACATAGCAACTACCAGATCGAATGTATATACCCAAACATAATACAAGATTTGTCTTCAACTTTGGCTTTAAATGTGGAGATCATCTTGAATTCATGTATAAAGTGCATAACTGGACTATGCATAGATGGAAGGCAATGCCAAGCCAATCCAATCCAAACCAATGCTTGCCCTGCTGAATTGTCATCAATGAAATTCTATGTGGTGGTTACAGTCTGTTGATTACCGTGGTAAGTAATTGTAAATGGGATCAGGCGAAGTTAATAATACCAAGTTTTATGCTGAATAACCACATTAAGAAAATTCATTCCTGCAATGCAGCAAAAGCTCAGTTTGGGACGCAAATGTTAAAAGATACAGGAAGCATAAGGTGATTCTGATAAATGACAACACCTAGAAATGTGTCTATTAATGCAAGCATAATTGTTTCCAGGAACTGTACCAAGAATTTTTTATTTGTGTACTTAAAAAAAGGCTGTTGTGCTGATTACATGTGAGTTGATATATAAAGTCATGACACATACAAATCAGACATTATGTAACATCAATTCAAGGCCAGCAGAGGTTCATGTTTATGTATATGTTGGTGAAATTGACTCTTTCGTCACCATAAAATCATGCCTTGCCAAAAATTGCCAGCAAATGTCAGCAACATGTTACTGGACTTCACAGAATCATGAGGCAGATAAGAAATGCTGATGAAACCCCAATGTTCTTTGATAAGCATCAAAGTGTACTGTCGATAACAAGAAAACAACACAGCAAAGTCTATGGTGAACAAAATATTAGACAAGGAAAAGACTTAAGTAACTGTAATGTTGACAGCATTAGCAGATGGCAGCAATTTACCACCACATCCGATACCCAAAACAATGCCTAAGGAGAGAGTGCCTAGTACAGCATTCCCAATCTATGTTCCAAAGAACACTGGTGTTGCATGAGATGTGAAATCTGTATTTAAAAAAAAAAAACTTTTCTTAGTAATTTTGATATATGTATTACCTGAAGATGGTCTCTTTGGAAAGAAACATGTTGTAAACAAGTCTCCTATATACACAATAAACAACCATTAGTTGAGGTAGATGGCATTTTTATCTTTATAAATAATACATGTGCAATTTTTTATGCAAGAAATAAGTGCTTCTAAATCAACATGGATTTTTGGCTGATAAAGGAACTTTATAGAGTGAAAATAAAGTTGTTCTGATACTCCATGCATGGACAAGCTGAATGAAGAAAAAAATGCTGTGGCAGTTCAAACTGTTAGTTCAAAGCATACCAAAAGACAATAAGGGGGTGATAAAGGACTGAAATGAAAATATGACAAAAGTTGTTTGTCTTCAGTTTTATAAGTGTTGGGAATAGACAGACAATGCATTATGTAAAACAAAATACTAGCCAACGGTGCTATGGTTCCTAGTAAACTTCACAGGCATTTTGAAACCAACTGCTGAATACCAAGACAATATAAATTTTTTCAAAAGACAGTAGTATTCACTAGAAAATTAAATATTTTCCAGGATTAAATGGCTAAATCAGATGTTGAAAATGCAATAGAAGCACCTTATCATGTAAGTTAACATACAGCGCTTCCTGGAGAAGTGCACATTATGGGAGAACCACATAGCTAGCCTGTGCAGAAGATACTGTAACATGCATTTTGAACAAATAGACTGGTTAAAAAAACTGATTCAGCACAGTTGTTAAATAATGCTGTGGCATGTCATAGTCAGGATACTGCCAGTTACACTGCATATGAGGTAATTTGCATGTTGAAAAACTGCCATGTGTATTCATTGCAGCTAGGTGCGTCTATAGACATTTCAGGACTTACTGTGTTACTAGTATTTTTCCAGTACAGATATCATTATGCTACTGAAAATGACTTACTCTTATGTGAATGTTTGCAAAGTACCAGAACTAGAGACAAATATTCAACTGCATGAAAAGTTTTATCACAAAGCATGAAATTATTTTGGAAAAATGTACTTTTATATGTAGATGGTGCACGGGCAATGGTCAGAAGTATGAAGGGAGCTGCGACGCAAATCAAAAATGTTGCACAACAATGCACTGTATGTCATGGTGTTCTACAAAGGCAAGCACTTGCAAGTAAAAAAATATCAGCATATCTGAAAATTGTGCTTGATGATACAGTAAAAATTATTAGTTTTCTCCAATCAAGGCCACTTCAGTTCTGGCTATTTGAAATTTTGTGTAAGGAAATAAGAAGTCAGTAAACAGCATTGATGTTACATACAGAAGTGAGGTTGCTATAAAAAGCTACAAGGTAAAGTTCACACCAGAATGAGTCGTGAAGGCACAGAGGGGGTGTAAAGGTATAGCTCTGCTCTTTCTTTAATCTTGGCACTAGATGGGGGTGGATGGTCAATGCCATGCCTGGGCCACTTTACCTCCATGAGAGTCTGAGTACCCATTGTTAGAGGAGGCTGGGTGGGCCCCGGTCTGGATGGGTGTAGAAAATCTCACTCCCAACAGGGATTCAATCCATGGACCATCCAGCCCATATCAAGTTGCTATAATGACTGAGCTATCCGAGCCTTCAGTGATATGGCTATTCAGAGGCAAAGAGCTTGTAAAGATTTTTGAACTTCGTAGTTAACTGACATTCTTCACTTCAGATAATGGAAGAAGAATGAATGATTTTTGACACATTCCATGTGGCTAATAAGACTTGCGTCCCTTGCACATATTTTTCAAAAATTAACTTACATAAATCTATCTGTGCAAGAAAACAATGTGACCATTTTTAATACATGTAATAAGACATCATAATTTAAAAAAAAACTGGAATTCTGGATACCTGCCATAGAACAAACGTTGACCGTTTTCCTACTCTACAAAAATCTGACAGAAATTAATTCTACTGTCAATGAAGAAGTTTCCAGCACCACTTTACAACAATTATGTGGCTCGCAGTGTTCTATATCAGAATATTTTCCAACCACTAACAATGACAATGCTTAGGTACACAATCAATTTAAAATTATAGCCAAACTAGTTGATTTTATTGCGTATGATTGTGACAGACTAATTGACTCAGTTTCTGACTCTGGTTGAAACAGAAGTTTAAAGATCTTCCACTGAATAATTTCTTAAACTGTCTACCAGAAGAGTACCCGAATGTGGATAAGCATTTGGTTCAAGTGCTCCTTCCTTTTACTACAGCTTATTTACGGGAGACTGAATTTTGATACTATGTTGCAATAAAAAGCATATATAGGACTAGACTTGATGCTGCAGATGACATAAGGATTTAACTTACCAGCATTGTTCCTAATATTAAAACAAATGTGTGATGAAAAAAAAAAAAAAGCACAAAAATCAACCTCATTAACCCCTCAGTGTGCAGTACCAAGTGCTGCTCGCCAAACATAAACACTACCTGCCTAGATGTGCTGAGGTCTGCTCACACCGGCATGCAAAAACTGCTTCGACTGTCTTTCAAAAACTTGGGAAGCACACAAAATCCAGCTGCATAATTCTTGTTCATAAACAAGTTGGTTATCATATGGTGTGAGAGACAGTTCATAAATTCCTTATTCTTTCGCTACTCTCACAACGTGGGTCGATTATTTGCAGTCTGAATGCCCAAGCTGTTTTGTGCCTCACAAACAAGAAAAACTAAAACAAATGATGCCACTGTCATCACGCAGCTGAGGTCTGGGGCTTTTGAATGGTGAGACATCAGTTCTTTCTTTCTTCACAGCTGATATTGTGGTGCAGTTTTATTTGAACATGCAGTCTGGTGCAGTGATGGCATAAAGCAGCAAGGGTTTGTTTGTAGAAGAAACTGAACAAGCTCTTTTAGAAAACCTTACAGATACTTATCCAAGTAATACTAGTGCAGATGATGACTCAACTGTAACAGATGATTTGGCTGTAGGCAAAGTAATTGCACTGGAATGTAGTGATAACAAAGGTAACATTGAAAAAGATGCTACAGTATGCAGCGTGCCTAGTTCAAGTGCTACATTTACATGGGAGAATGTGACAAAATATGTAGGGCCAAGAGAACAGTCTGTTGATAATTGTGGGCCTCAGAATGACGCCCAAAATGAAACTCACTATGCTAAAGTGTTCAAAATTTTTCTACTGATTACCTGGTGGAACTAATGACCCTTGAAACAAACACATGCCTGAAATATATATAGATATATTTGTTAAGTGCAATTGGGTTGACACCTGGTGGCAGTAGTACAGTACACATTTACACACAAACAATACACAGAACAACACAGTTCATTTGGGAAGAGCTACAAGTCTCATTCCATCTTGTTCAAGACCATGGGACTACAAAACTGTCAATAAAGATGAAATGTGCATTGTGATAGCATTTTCATGCTAATTGGAATAATACAGAAGCCTACACTACAACCATATTTTTAAAAAAATTCTGTTTTGGCAACTCCTATGTTTGGATGTGATACGTCTATGGATCAGCTTGAATCAATCTGCAATTTCATGCATTTCGACAACAAGGTCATCATACTACTGATAGAAATATGCCACAACTTCTTCAAAGACATTTCCCCAAAAGAATTCCCAACAGACAGGAAGGCGAGTCTACCAAAGAGGTGCATAGCATGGAACAGCAAAAGAAAGGAGACAGTGTTTTGGTGCCCTGATTGTTGAGCTGGACATTGTGTTTAAAGTTGTTTCAAGACATTCCACACAAAGCTAAATTTTTAAGAAAATTTTTTATTGCATTTTCAAAACACTTTTCAAATTTCATCAAAATCCAACAATTATTAAGAATACTACACTATTTTTAACAAACTGCTCCACAATTTTGCTCAGAATTTAAATACCCTGCAGAAAATCATCCCACAGCCCAGTATGAACAGGGATTTAAATACCTCAACAATGAGGGGCTAAAATTTGATTTTTATTTACATCATAACATGTCTTTTTGTTTGGTAGAATAACATATGTTTGAGATATCTTTTATTTGACAGAAAAAAGGACCATAAAACACATGTTCCATAAATATTGACTATTAAACAGTGTTTTGTGACCAAACAAGTTTGGGAAATGCTGTCCTAGAAGAATCACTGTGATACGCCAGCCTAATGGTTGGATGACCAATGTACTGACCAAAGGTTCATGTGGAACAGACTGGCAGGGGTGCTCTTGAGAAAATAAGGGAGTTGGTGTTGGAGGTATTTAGCAATATTTAACACAAAAATAGAGATCAAACTTAGTTACATAAACAAAGACCTTGTGTTTATACCTTATAGGATGACCTCACCACTGCAGACATTACAGGCTTTGGTGAACAAATCGTAAAAGATAAACTAACACAGTTGCAACATTGAGTGCCTCTTGGAAAGAATCAGGAAGCCCAGTCCTACACCCTTTGTCATTGGTTCTTCACATCACAGCAACACATCCCACCAGACGCGAAGGATTTTAGAAAGTGAGGTACGCACTGGGAAATTGTAGGTCTGACTGTATGTTGTACAAAGAGAGTAAAGAGGTTATGAATAGTGGTGGTGAATGTGAGGAAGACACAAACAATGATTTTGCAGATGGTCACTTCCAAACAATGATAGTGGAGAGAGTGGAACTGGTAAACACAGACAGAATCTGGTACGTTTTGTACATTAAGTACACAAAATTAATATAATATATTCCCTCTCAGCAGAAGTCTCATTAGTCAGGTCATCTTGCATTAGGACAAACATATTTTCTTTTGGCAGATATGTTCCCTGTGGAAAGTCATCTGGCATTCCTGCAGATATGGTGATATTAACATACAGTGAAACTCAATTAAGATGTCCCCGCATAAAACATTTTTCCCACTTTTGACATCAAAATAATTTAGTACCAAAATTTTTGCATATGATAAACACATATGTGACCCTAGTAATATGTTTCCACTTCAAAATATATCTCACCTAAGAAGTATGAAAATTTCATAACACAATGACCCTTTCACCCACTTGAAGACATTCTGCATCAAAATCTTAACTATTTTCCATTTGTCAATTTGTTACCAACATAGTGATATAATAATGCTCACAGTTCATTAGGACTCATTTCTGAGGTTGTTTCCACCACAGAGTCAAAGTACAGATACATAACTCAATGTTAATCTGTGGAAATACATTGTAGGAAACAACATCACATTATGATTACGCTTCCATCCACTTACACATGTACATTTTCACACAGCTTAATACTAATCAGCTTGGTTTAATGGAATGCATTATTTTAATTTAGTTAACACAAAGCTTTCTATGTGCAAAATTTATAAAATTTTGTGTTCACTTCAAATTGCTTATGTGTGAACAATTTTCATCCTGTACAGCTATTATTTACTGAACATGTGATCAGCAAGGTGTTATATAAACCAGACAGATAATGTACTTATAATGTAACACTGAGGCACATTCACACAACCACTGCTGCTATTAAAAAGCAATAAGCATTACATATTCTGAATTTGTATTTGTAGCAACAGTCAACCAGTATGCAAAGTGTATGCATCATAATTATATTGTCTGCTGTGACAGGTCTGGCTTTACCACATTCCACCATCTTATCTCATAAAGGGCACATTTTCCAGAAAAAAGGTACTGTAACATCATTTGTGTGTTTTGATTTTCTATACAAATTTTGCCCAAAACATTTCTCATTCTAAGAAGAATTCAACAAGCCACTATCACAAATATACACAGTTCTACACATGAAGTACCTGTTATTCTTTTCAGATTTTAATGAAACTTGTATTTTCCAACAGATTTTCAAAAACTACATAAATATCAAATTGCATGAAAATCTGTTCAGCCGGGGCCAAGCTGTTGCATGCAGGTGGAGAGACGGACATGATGAAGTAATAATCGCTTTTTGCACTTTAACAAACACACCTAAAAACCTGTAAAAATGTAAGTAGCTCTCAATTCCAGAAAAGATTAGTGTTCTACGCAAAGTAGATGGCACTTTAAATGAACCTTGGAAAAACAATAATTTTGGAATTTAACATTTTCATGCAAACTTAAAACAAAAGACATAGTACTCAATGTGTAAGTGAAAAGCAGAGCCAGGAAAAAAATGAAAACTGTAAAATACCGTATGGTAGGATTGTGATTTATGGAATACTTCTGGTAAGAACAGACTTTTCATATACCAGTTGCGTTTACAAAAAATCTCATGTTCTGGAATGTGTAAAAACTGCTAAAGGTAATATATGAAATGTGGTTTGACAGTGAAAAATGCACAATTCACTGCAGAATTTATATAGTAAAGTATTCTTGAATAGGCCATGTCCGTATCTTTTTCAGTATCTTTTTCAGGCTTTCCTTTTAACATGTTTACCCACCTAATAGGCCAGAACTTTGAATTTTTCCAGAAGTGTCTTATGGGTTTGACTGGATAATTAATTTCTACAAAAATACTGAAAGAAGCCTCACATTCAAATGATGGCTGCTGTGGCCGTGAGAGAACTGCAACCTTACGGTTATTATGCGGCTTGCCATTCCACGGTCCTGGCTCCAAAAGATTTTCCTTATTGAGTATTTCTCTTCGTGGTATGCTTGACAGATTAACTCTCCGCAATACAGAAAACTCTGCAGTTGTGTCATCTTCCTGACCCTGCAAATTACATTTAGTACCAGTTCAGTTCATGCCTAAAGGACCAATACAACCTTCAGTAAATCTTAAGCAAAGTTGTGTACACAAAAAGGGATCGCTTGAGACTAGGCAATCCCTTCCACCGTACACAACTTCAATTATCTAACAGAATGTGTACCAGCAACACATCTAATAAACAATATAGCACACCCTCTTTTACTGTATTTTAACGAAAATATAAGTTCATATTTTATGACCATGAACAGTGCCAATGAATATCAGGTGTAACACCAGTTGGCTTAATCATATATTTTTTTACAATTATTTATATATTGATTGTATTACTGTAATAAGATACCCTGATGATTGTCATGTCAGTGACTGAAACCCTTCGGTGAGGAATACTAATATGTGACAGAACATACCAACAAATATACGTTTGTAGGTTTATCATATTCGTATGCAACATTCAAGCATGCTCTACAAGACAAAAACTTGCACACATATACAATGTTAAATGAATGCAAGATGTGCAGAGATAAACTCTGTGCACAGAATACTTTGAATTATTTAAGTTGTAGCATTAAACAAATGCAATCACAATACACTCCATTACAGTACAGTGAAAATAAGTCTGCCGAAAAATGCGCAACAGGAGGCGTTGACAAGCAAGAGGGAGGGATTTTAGCTACATTAATAGTGGATGTAACAACTACAGCTAGAAAGAAATCACTGGTACACAGTCCAAAATCGAAAGTGAACTTAGCTGATGACACCTCAGTCTGACTGAAATTTTCTCACCAGTAACATCAATTAAACATACTTCATGCAAGATGCAACTGGATCAGAGTTAATTTCCAGCTGGAAACAGCACATTTCTATGGGCCATACATGTACCCCACCTTCAACACTACGCCACCACAGTGGCATGATGTTAGGAACGAAAGATGCAGTACATGTATAAATGTAACATTTTTTCATGCAACCATTGTTGCCGTGGAAAACAATAATTATTACGTATTTTGAGTGTATATTTGTAGCATATGCCAAACTGTCATGTATGGTGTATCCGGATCTAAAATATTTACATTATCTCATAAACGGCATGACTTTCGACAAAAACATTATTGCACATAAAATGTTTTCTGATGTCATCTACAACTTCTGTCTGAAACATTTCTCATTCTAAGAATAACTGAGCAAGATATGATCATGAATGTATATTGGTCTTCATGTAAAGTACCCATTAGTCTTATTCGAATTTAGCGACTTGAATTTTCTTTGGTAGATTTTAGGTCAAGACCCAGTAAGACCTAAAATCATTGTGGATAACCAATGTTCACAACAAGTAAAGAGTTTTAAATATATCAGTTGTGAAATCTGCTATGAAAGTGAACAGGATATTCAACAAAAACCACCAAATTTTTCTCCAGTACTGGGAATTCTAAACAACATTTTTAATCCAACTTTGGCCCCAAAATTTTCAAGAAAAAAAGTATATAATATGGAAGAAAAATATGGGCCCTTAGAAAAAAGGACTAACAACGACTGACATCAATCAAGACGAAATTTTTCAGAAGAAACGCCGGGTTCACCCTTTTGACCATAAAAGGAAAGAGAATTTTTCGAAGCGTTGAAAGTAGAACCAGTTGACTGAAACTAAGAAGATACAAATAAAATTTGCTACAACATGTAACAAGAATGAAAAATAGCAGGATGCCAAAAATAATGCTGAATTATACGCATGGATGACGACTTGGAAGACCCGTGAAGACTATTAGATGCAGCCGACACAGGCCTATAAAGGCCAAACTCATGACACATGATTAATAATATTATTATTATTATTTACTATATTTTTTAAATGACCGCCTCTGTGGTCTAGTGGTTAGAGTTTCTGGCTACAGATACAGAGGTCTCGGGTTCGATT
>Ga0268261_10002028_pt1 | contig 14392 bp, 9 predicted proteins | sample TergutNc150P1_FD_190353 | JGI IMG/M metagenome (GOLD analysis project Ga0268261, IMG submission 190353) | Nasutitermes corniger P1 segment gut microbial community from laboratory colony in Florida, USA - Nc150 P1 (SPAdes) (version 2) | ecosystem: Host-associated > Arthropoda: Insects > Digestive... | reverse complement strand
GGGGCAAATGAATAAACCACATTTCACAGCCTCTGTTTTGTAGATACTTTCATTACTCATCTTCATAACCACCATGGATTTTAAGAAAATTGACCAAACACAAATAGTTGATGGATACCATTCATGGCAGAGTCACCTTCCATGCTATTAACTAAAATTTGTATAATGTGAGAATATTAACTCCATAAACTCCAGATTTCAATTCTGTTACAAAAACAAGTTCTTTATGGCCTTGGTGCATCTATAATACAGTTTCCTGTAACAACAGAAGTAACTGGCGGTGTAAACCTGGACTGATCACAAGCATGTACTTGTTAAGTTACTATTAATGTTAATTATACTGACAGCCACAGCTTGTTGCATTACAGCCTTCAAGCAGTGATCTGATATGCTTTCCTTTCAAATTTATTTCACTCAGTAACGAAAGCAAATAAATATACCTACTGCTCAATCAGTGGACTTGCAAATTTCCAAGCACTTGGACAATCTGTCAATAATAATAAAAAAGAACTGCAAGCATTACGAAAATATGCAGAGCTTTATAATAAAAGATAGCTCATGTTAAGAACTTCAGTAATGCTATCACTAACTGCAGACCTCAACCATTGTCTGATCACTACACATCACTCACAAGTTAACTTCATACACTTGGGTCACTGACGCATGCAAGTGAATGTTTCATGGATAATCCAACATATATGAAAAATAACTTTCAAATAATGCCTTATAAATTATGTGACATTCCCCTTCTATGCAATACTATCAAAAATCCTTAACGAACGCCATGTAATAATACGTTCTCGGTACTCGAACCCTACAACAAACTTCTAATAACGTAATAAAAATGCTAATAACTTCTTAGTCACGAAACAAAATTCATTTCTACTTATGAGGGCTAACACATGCACAAGAGATCTTAGCATTGAGATGTATAAGTTTTCCCTTGTTTGAATCTAAGAACCCCCAAAATGGCATTGCTAGATTTTTTTCCCCCCTTAGATTTAAATCTGCTCTATTTAGCAACTTACCTCTCTTGTTGGCATCCCTGGTCAGTGACCGGCGCCATTTCTTTCATTTACGAAAATAATGGAATATAACCAATCACAGTACGAAACAGAGAACACCCACTTTGTGGGTAATAAATGGCAGGTTTTAAAAAATGTTACTGGAATACAACAGTACAACTCAAAGATTTTCACGAAGAGTCGTACGAAAACTTGGCCAAGACAGTAAAAACAGATTTATAAAAAAAAGCATATAACGTCCACTGCTTAAGTCTAAAGAGTTGACTGGTCTTTGATTTAGGTATATGACTTAATCGAACACGGACTTTTAAAATACGCGCGTGTCTTCCATGATGAAGACACGAATGATTTTAAGGGTACAGACACTATTGAACATCAGATAATAGTGGACAATGTACAACCAATCAGGAGACCCCAGTACCAGACTCCCTACGCCCTGAGAGGAAATGAAGTCCCAATTTGAGAAGATGCTTGACAAAGGGGTTATAAGGAAAAGCGATTCACCCTGGTCTACTCCAGCCATTCTGGTCCCAAAGAAAAGCCCAGATAGAAAGCCCATATTTAGATTTTGTGGCAGGTTTCTCTGTCCTCCTGTATCTTGCTCTCTCGTAACCCCACCCTCATAGTCCATATGCACGCCACGAAAGCATGTAGGGGGAGGAGAGATATAGCGCCACACATTCTTAAGGTCGGCACTAGATGGATGCGAGTTCTGAGTCTGACCCTCCAGGAAACACCCTCCGTAACCCAGTAGACGCCTTGGAGAAGAGATCTTTCCCGTTACAGAATTTGAACCCCGGACCATCCGGCCCGTAGCCCATTCATTGTACTGAGCTATCCTTGCTGCTGGAAACATATTTAAGGACAGAAACAGAAAATACAGAACAAGTAGCAACAGTAAAGTTGTTCTAAGCGTATGCAGGGTAAACACACGAAAAGCTCCACGCATTCATGACCGTGGCACTAGATGGTGGTGAGTAATCAGCTCCGCGCTGCTGACGCAGTGAGCCACCGGACAGGCGGCTAAGAGGGCCGGCGCAGTGTTGTGCTTGTTGGCACAGCTGAGCTAACCAGGCTGCAGAATCGTAACTGCGCAGAGTGCATAGTTCTTGTTTTCACATTCTGCATTGCCGGAGCTGTTCAAACACTGTAACGTATTAATATGGCCCGTACCCTTCCCGTTTCCTGTCCATCAGCACCTCTTCGTGTGTGACCCATGCAACAGCACAATAAGTCTTCAAGCTGTTTCCACTACTGAACTTACCACAGCCTTCTCAATCCATCATGCACCCAACACTTTGATCTGGATACACGGTAATTGGGTGATGCATGGTTTATTTCTGCCATGCATGGCAGAAGAGAGCAACTGTGTCTTGCAATAATCCTCAGTTTTTCTTGTCCGTTCGGTGGGGAAACACAGTGCAGAGATTTTCCATCGGTATTAATGATGTATGGGACTACTGCGTCACTGCAAATGGCGACAGAGTGACGTTTACTGAACTACTGGTCATGACCGCCCCACTCCTGTTACAGGAACCATTTCTTTCTGATAGGCCTAAATCGATGCGTTCTTTCTTGGGGAGTATGACGCTCTTAACTGGCAGTTCGTTATCGGTTTCAGAGAGCGTACTGCTTCCGTCCTCAAAACCAGATACAGTGTTGTTTTATGTATTTAGTGCGTGTGTAGTGTGTTGGTTATTATATTGAGACACTGCGCTACAAGCCAGAAGTCGCGGGTTCGATTCCCGATGGGGTCCTTCCGGCCGCACTATGGCACTGGAGTCGACCCAGCCACTAATTGAAATCAGTACCATGGGTATCTCTTGGAGGTTAGTTGCATAGTTTCAGACCATCAGAAAACTGGTAGAGTTTCCACCCACTTACCTATGTAAATCTGCATTTCCTCGATACAGCATGAAAAAAGCTACATACAGAAATAAGAAGTACGCTGTGGCAGATCTCAGGTTGTGACTGTCGCCAATTATACCAGATTTCAAAATGATGTGTTCACCAGAACAGCCTCTCATTCTAAATCTGACGTCTGGTGAAATGTTTCATAACTTGTTAAGTTTTTACTGAGAGGAGTTAGCACCTCGCCCAAACCCCAAGCTGGAGGACAACCCCCCATCAGCTGTACACAACTGCTTATTCAATACATTTGCAGCTAAACTACATATGTGGAGGCTGTTCCTCCATCCACAACCTGAGGATCCGCCATGCCGTAGTGACGGAATCACTTACCATGCACCAATTTGCACACTGCACATATCTGAAGACAATACAACACATTTACAATGGTAATATAACAATCCAGTTACCCTCGTACAGTACACAGTGCATCTTGAGATGTCAGTGGCAACTCACAGTCGAGATTACACATATTTTATGAAACTCAGTGGTTCATTACCAGCATCACAACAATACAAAATGAAGTTAGCAATATACATTCTCCCAGGGCCTCACTAAGAATCATAACATACACTCATAAGGCAGTGGAGGTTGAACCCTCATATTCCTAACATGGGAAGCAGATTCAATCAAGCGGTGAACTGCACACTACAGTAGGCTTACCACAGGGAAATAGTTCCTGGTCTTCATTGGCTAGGAAGCTGGTTAGGGTCCTGAAATGGTCTCACATGGTGGAAACCACAACAGTTGCCATGCCCAGAAATCAGAAAAACAGTCATCCAGCCAACAGCCCATCACATCTTATGATCAAACACCAGATATATTACTCCTAACTATTCATATTCTGAATAAGCTACTTCAACTCGGCTCTTATATACCAACTCTCAACCACCCTGTTGATACCCATTCACTAATACACCAGTCTACCCACTTCACACAGAAGTAGATTTCTGTGTGCGTCAGTACCTGACATACTCTTATGTTCTTTCACTCTTTCATTGTTTGATCTCTCCTGTTAGTCAAGTCAGGTGTAATATCTCCACATTTAATCAAGACGATCAGAACTTCTCTGTCGTCCTTCCGCACCAATCTTCAAGAGACCTATTTGAAAAACTTAATACACCTCTACTCTGCCACACATAACTATTCTCATTAGTGTCTTTCTTTGTAGGCAATATGGAAAAATTTCCAATGTGGCCTCCATGTGTTACATTGTACCTTCACTACTTAACAGAGACATGTGTACTCTGCAGCAATCAAGTCTAACAATGCTTGGCCAGCCAACATTACAATCTTAAACATGCACTTAATTCTGCCATGGTAGGAGGACAAGTGTACAGGGTTATTAAAAATGACTGTCGGGGTTTTAACAACTTGTCATACACAATACACTTGTGATAGGAGTATATGTATTTTTTTATTTAATAGAACACTCCAAGTTTTTGTTACATACCTTACAGGTGCTCTGTATGTGCACCCTTTGTGATTCTACAAACATCAACACAATAATCAAGTTCATTCCACACAAAATGCCTTCTCACTGCCGTTCGCCGCCATCTTAGTAAACTGCGCTCCAAGTGGAGAAATGCATAATTACTACACACGGCACATCATAAAAGAAAACTTTAAGAATTTCTTGATCCATCGGTGCAACTACATACTCCTACCTCAAGTGTAATGCGTATGACAAGTTGTTAAAACCCCGACAATCATTTTTAATAACCCTGTATTTCCAGAGCCCCGCATGGAGTTTCACCTTCACACTACCTACACACTGGCAGGGCTAGTTCACCTAACTTTGCTTTCTGCTTTCTTGCACCAGGTACTGTGATCACCATTTTGTATATTCTCTGATACACAGCTGAAACTTAAACATGAAACAAACTGCAGCAACTGAATGGTGAGGGCTGCGACAGATTTGATCAGTTATCCTAATCCTTCCCATGTCACAGAAGTTTACATAAACTATCCACCTTGCTCCTTTCCATCACGCTAAATTTCAAATTTTGAGGTATTTCTTCTCACTCATGTCAAGTGAGTAAAAATAAGGTCATTCCTGTCATCCAGGAAATCACAGGTATTGAAATGAGAGCAACGTGTGACAACAGCAGATTGCAGAAAATATGTATATTGTATATGGCACACATTCATTCAGAATGTCAGAAAACAACAAGTGTTGAACATTACCTATATCACTAGGCATGGGCTAGCAACATTTACTCACAATAATTTCAACCCTGAAGAAAGAGGTAGCAAGTTATACCAAAAAGTCCTTATGTACACTGACAAAACAGTCTGTATGTATACTGACTTAGTCTATATGTATACTGACAACTCACACGACTCTGACTTTGACATTTACTTTTTATAGGATGCCTGAATCGTTGCCAGAAAAAAGAACTGACATGTGCACCCTTTGATAAATCTCCGCCGTCCAGAGACATTCACTGCATAACTGGCATTGACACAGCAGCCTTCGAGTGTGTCACATCACCCTCCCGCCACATCTGTGTCACTGTCTTTACTTGTGTGTAGAAGTTGACACCCTGCAAATAACAGAACAACATACAGATCATATATTACTCACAACCAAAATCAGAAAATACAGATCATAGGCTTCTTTCTTTACAAACCGAGATTTTTAAATTTCCTTTCATATGGGGTTGGTGGCCACATTTTAACTCACAGGTAAGGGTGCATTTTCTAATAATGGATAACTTATCAGATGGGCAGTGGTAAAGAAATATGGCTGTGTGGTTGCTAGATGCACTCAAAAAATTCTGTCCCAAACAAATGCCCATCTTGGAACTCAGAGTCAGTTTTTAGAGTTCAGGCAATCTCTGCCTGGTCACTTTGTGGCTCACACAGAATGGCAAACAAAACCCAAAGGAGATAAGATCAACATGATTGTAATTTTAAGAACTAATCTTCCTTTTAAATTATAATTTTTGCCATTATGTTAGTGGGGACTGTGAGTGTTTTGACCTACATTACAGCAACATAAAGGAAATTAATTTTGTGCACAAAACACACAGCAGTGTTACTGAAGATTCAGGTGGTCTGGAATGTGGCACTGTGTCATTGAGTGAATGCATCCTGACAATCTGAAGAATCATCAGCAACCATTCACCCATCCACATAATATCACATCCCAGAAGGCATGATCCTCATCTATCTCAATTTGTTCTTAACGTTAACATTTGTAGCCTTATCTTTTACTGTAATTATTCACTGTAACCTACATATATTTTTCAGTCTTACAATTTACACACTTACATACTTTTACTGCAGAGGTAAGGCACACAATTAATATCTTGCTATGTTGTACAGTCAGGCAGTCCTAGAGACAGCACTTAACTTTGGAATACTTAATTCAACCCTAAGATCAACGTGCTATGATCCCTCAAAACAACGAAAACTCTTAACCCCAACAACACAGCAGAACATCTGCAAACACTTCATGAACACAACTGTCAGGACCTTAAACCTTATAAGCTAACAGTTGCTCAATTAGTCAAGAAATTCCCCACATATTACAGAACCTACAGGTTAACCTTTAACGTACAAATGTTAGATATATCTAACGTAGCCGGCACTCCCCAGTGGCCGAATGTTAGATATATCGAACACAGTGCATGGGTGACATTTTCAGCGCTGACAATGTTTGTTTTAGCTGGTAACCCAAGCAAACCCATTGGGGGGCCCGCCGGAAGGCCTGGCATTCTTCAGGAGCAATTATGTCATTTATGGCGGTCCTGCTTTCAAGATTATTTATGACCCAACTTCACCTTTGGGTATCAGCTACAGGAAATGTCACGCGAAATAAAGCTGAACATCGTACTCATGGTGAAACGTAGAATCTCTGTCGCTGAGGGCTTTAGTTAGCCTTCTTGCGTTCTCCGTTGAAGTGTGGTGTGTCCGATAGTTTTTCAGTGGCAGACTGGCATACATATTGTTAGTGACAGCGGGAGATTGGTTGTATACCACAATCCAATAATTTTTTGTAAAATATTTATTTAGCTTTAGGTGTTAGCTTTCACGGTCGTGTTAGATGTTACTTTATCGGCAGCAAATTTTTTTTGTAACTTCAGTGGCGGACTGTAAGGAACTACTCCCTACTAGTTGGTATTTTTCCTTCAGTGTTTACTGACAGAATTTCATCTGCATTGCTTTACTTGTGACAGATCATTATTTTATTTACCAAATTTAGATCAGTGTTGAATTACCAGCAACTTTCACGTATTTTATTTAGTTCTGATCATTGAAATGGAACCTCAAAAGCGAGGTAAATATTCATAACTGCCCGAACCAGAGGAAATAAAGGAAGTTCTGATGGAGGAAGACTCGAATGAGGAATTAGAAGAGATAGATGAACGTATGCAATCCTCATCCTCAGAAGATGAAGACAATACCGAGGAAACAGAAGTTATGTTTCGAACTAGAAGAGCCAAGGATTCATCAAAAGTCTTTGATTTCACTGGACCTCCTAGTGGCGTCAATCGTTCAGTGGCCCCCCATTATCAATGCAGAATCCTCTCCACTGTCACTCTTCATGCTCTTCTTCAGGGAAATTTTTCAACTTATACTAGAAGAGACGAATCGCTACTTCCTCCAATACATGGCATCCAAAAACAGAGCAAGCACTTCAGCACAATCACCTGACGTAAGATCGGAGAAATATACACATTTTTCGCAATTATAATTCAAATGGGACATAACCAGTGTGGCAGCCTAAAAGATTATTGGTCCAGAGAGGAGCAGTACTGTACTCCATTCTATTCAAATGTGATGGCGCGCGACCACTTTTTCCACATTCTACGATTCCTCCGTTTTGAAGACAATGACAACCCTCCAAGCCGTGATGACCCAGACTACGATAGACTGTGGAAAATAAGAAAGATTTTTGACATTCTGAGCAACAAATTTTGTGAAATGTACAATCCAACAGAACACCTTGCCGTGGATGATGTCATCGTGTTGTATAAGGGAAGGGTGATTTTTCGGCAGTATATTCCAAAGAAACGTAAAAGATTTGGCATCAAAATTTACAAACTTTGCGACTCTCTGGGATACACTTATGACATGAGTGTTTATTTGGGCAAGTAACGGCACCATGCAACAGCTGAAATAACAGTGACACACGGAACTGTGCTGCAAGTAATTCGAAGAGTTGAGGGACTGGGACACAAGGTTTTTATGGATAATTATTTCACTTAGCCTGCTTTGTTGCACGATCTGTTCCAACGTAAAATCAATGCATGTGGAACAGTTCGCCACGACAGACATGGAATGCCACGGGATATTGGACCTAAATCGCTGAAAATGAAAAGGGGGGACATAGTCACATGCGTTAGAGGAGACCTAAGGGCTGTTCGGTGGAAAGACAGGCGTGATGTGTACATCCTCACCAACATGCACTCTCCTCCTGTTGAAGGCAATTTCATAGATGACTCTGGCAATGCTATCAAACCTCGTGTCGTAGAAGATTACAATGCCTACATGGGGTTTGTGGACAAGGCAGACAGAATGGTGAACAGCTACGGAATTGCCCAGAGAACTTGGAAGTGGACCAAGAAATTATTTTTCCACCTTACAGGCATGACCATTCTGAATGCATTCATTATACACAAGTCAAGTGGTGGCAAGATGACCCACAAAAGTTTCCGAGAGGTTCTTGTTCGGGATCTGATTATTCTTTCACACGAAGAAAATGTGACAGTTAGTGGCGTTTCCAGGGGCAGGCCAAATCCATTTTCATCCCAACTCAGTCGTTTAGAAGTGAAACATTCACAGCACTGGCCTTCCAAAAGGAAAACAGAGGGGGTGTCGCGTGTGTTCGCTGAAAAAAACAGACACGGAGCACGCTGCACTTCTGCAACAAATGTGACATCGGTCTGTGCCTAGTGAGCTGCTTTGAGAAGTGGCACACACGTGTGAACCTTTGAGTCGCTAGACACAGCGGCGTTGACTGTCACTGCACAAAGCAACTTGTATCGTTGTACAGCCGAGACAGAAAACATTTACTGTGTAAATAAGTGTTGTGGATTCGTAAAATGTAACATCACACATGCCAGCAGTGTAAAGTATGGGGTAAGTGCATTAAAAATTCACAGAAATATCATAAAATATATTACACAAAATCATTTTTGAATTTATGAGAATGTTTCGTGAGTACGTTTCAGTGCTAAACACCGATACTTCAACTACAATGTATTCTCTTTCAAACAGTTTTTATTTCATAACTTTATGACATACAGAGCGGAAAATATATATGTTTTTCTGGAGGCCTGCAATTTTAAGATTTTCCCAAAAAACTCCGGCCATTAGGGGACGACTGGCTTTTAAATCTCCGTAGGTTAAAGGTTAATTATCATGTTCAAAACCTACTGCTAAGTGATTAAATTAAGAAATTAATTTCCAGATACACTTGAACAGTGTGTTCTAATTATACCACAATCCTGTGCACAACAGTGCATTCTGTATTATTCACCTGCTTGCCATAAAAGTGGGCATCACCCATGAAAGAGCCACGTGTTCCAGTGAACGAGAACATGGGCAGTGGCACAGGGATCGGCACATTCACTCCGACCTGCAACATGAATGTTCTACTGTCAATGGCAAAGAAATGACTGAAGTTCAGAAAGGGTAGTCATGTACCAAAAGATCCAAGGTTTTCATGGTGGCAAAAAGTTTTCATCTCCCAGGGCGCAAAACATGAAACTGCTGTACTTTCTCTGTAGCAGGTTATAACATAAATAGGTGACCATCCAAGTCTATACTTCCTTCTATCTGTCACTTACATCTAACATCCAATTTGGTATTACAAATGTGACTGGCCAAAAATTAAAAGGAATAGTAGTATTTTTAATAAGGCCATTACTTTTTTATAAAAACACATCCTACACAAATTAAACAGAGTTCCAGCACAAACAAATGTGTAGGACTACCCATCCTCTACACTCTAGGAACATGTTCTATATACATGAATACAAGACAATCCTCTATATCAGGCAAGCAACCCTTTCTTAAGATTTTTCATCTTCAGAATACAAATGTATCAGTACTTCAAGTGACCATGTTTGTACTTAACTAAAGTTCTGTATTCCAGAGTTACGTACACTTAACAAGAGTGACTACTATTACATTAACACCATGACAGTACATTAAAACTGTTAAATTAACATCAACAGTCCATTAATAACTAAGACACAAAAGAGACATTAAGTAATATTATACAAACTGCATTAATTAGAAAAAACATAAAGGGCAAAAAACCCAAGCATGCAACAAAACTCACGTCTGAATAAATCCATCACCTTACTCCTCTCAGTTTATCATTACCTAGCAGATGCCCTAGCTAACAGCACCTTGCAAACTTCTTGCAGTTCTTCCAACACTTCTGTTTCTAACACAAACATTGGCAAACATCCTACAAATTTAGTACCACTTAAAATACATATAAGCTCTACTAATAAGTGTACTGTGATATTTATGGAAAGTCTGCAACAAAAACTCTACTCTCAATACAACTGCTGTATATAAACAACATTCTACCTATAAAGCAACTTCAGCAAAAAAAACCTCCATAGAGCAGTTGTAATCCACTTTAATGCCAAATACACACATTTTGATAAGTGCAAGGAAAACAACTCATACCTTCCAGTGCCGTTTCTTGCTATCATACCTGTTCCTATTCACAAATACTACCCAATCTGTTATTTTCTGCTTTTCCTCCAAAGTACAGTAGAATTCCTTTCATATGGCTACTGACAATCTGGCACTCAAGACAGTTAGGCATTTGAGGAAAATATTCCCAAGACTGGAAGTTCCACCATCTGTAACTTTCATCGTGCATACCGATTCTGTGACTTTATTGAGCACATCAAGCTATTATAATGGTTTCAAAAGATTAATTAGAAGACTTGATAGTGGCAAAAGTCAGATTGTCGTTGTGGTTTCATAAAACATTGGATAGTCAAACTTCTATGCTACAAGGCAGAGCTGACCAACATGCAGCCCTGTCACCCCAATTGAACAAACATAATATAACAGGTCTACAGAACATATATGGCAACTTTAATAAATAGCAATAGAACAAAACTGGTGTTTGTAAATAATGGCATTAAAGTTACACCCCACTTTCCGATACATGTGTACCAGTGCGGCCCTCGGGCAGGTCCTTACTAGCTGTGGCATTCCAGTAGTTGAAGGTGGCCAGCCCTGCTATACAGCAACAGAATGCCCAATTACAATCATTGATAAAGGAAAGTTAAAGTACGAAGGGCCTTCTCAAGCAACAGACATTGAAACACCCTGAATCAGCCCAGTTCGACAAGGTGTTATACAAGTGGTTTACAACATTGTGTTCTGAAGGAAACCCCATGGCTGGGACTAATGATAACTGAAGAGAGTCAGTGTTGTTAAAAGAAAATGATAATAACTGACAAGTGCACATTCTCTGGGTGATGGCTGCAAAACTTTAAAGAAGGAGCAACTGAAGGAGATGTCCAAATGGAACACTCCTCTCATTAGTTGCTGAGCCCAAGTATAGGACCAGTAACAAAAATTACCTGTAAGAACTTTTAGATCAGTATAGGTACTGTCTGAAAATCCATAATATTTAATGATCCAGCAACTGTCCAGTCCTGTGGGTGCTGAATTAAAGGAATTCTACTGCACTTCCTCCAACACTTCATGAAAGAAGAGTACACCATAGCCTTTCATTTTGCACCAGACAACATTTTTCATACAGTACAACTCACCTGACCCACATCAATCTGGTTAGTAAACTTCCTCGCTGTAGCGCCATTGGTTGTAAAGATGGCTGTACCATTACCATATGGATTGCTGTTGATAAGTGCTATGGCCTCATCCAGTGTGTCCACATTCAACACGATTAAAACTGGTCCAAATATCTCTTCCTTGTAACATTTCATGTTTGGCTAAAACACAATCCACACACACACTTTTATTCCTGGCCTCACACAACACAGCTCAGTTACTGCTATCAAACTGCCATCACACAAGCACAACAGTTCAAGTTACTTCTGACTGCTAGATACAGGACTGCTTCAATGACAGTTACTCACACATAGTTGGACTACTTCTATAATATCCTTGACATTTTTCATAGTAGCCTTCAGCACAGATCTCACCAACTGCTCAGACAAGTACAAACTGTACATGACAAAACCAGAAACAGTAGTTCACATTACACACAGAGTGTAACCTGGCCTTATTTTCATCCTATATCCATCACATAATTACAGCTGCACATGCAAAGAGCATTCAGGAAGTAATGTATCTGCAAAGGCATCTTGTGCAAGTGGTGTGCCCTTGAAGCAGGACTTGTCCCAACTTGTTTTCATACTAAAACAACAAACTGCTCTGGTACTGTCAGATCACATTCAACAAGAATACCTAAGGATTCCAGATAGACACGGAAACTATGGTGAGGTATAACTCCATGGTCTTACTACAAAAAGACAAACTGCAAACATGCTTACCAAAGTGCATCCTGCTTCAGCGGAAGGTAATTCTTGTGATGAATGTGGGAACATTATAAAAACCCATCACTAGTTAAGGCTAATAACAGGACTGCTGGACATGATGGTGTGTCATCGGATTCAACATGTTTCAGGAAAACATGTTACAGGCAGATCTCATTTTATGTAAATTCTTTTTGCGCAATTTCACTTTAATGCAACTTGAAAATTTACACCACTGTTCAAATTTATGTGATAGTTTTCGGTTTAACATCATAAGGCATAGACGATACATGGCGCACTTATCTTCCAGAAGAGGCCAGCAGAAAGTGACACCACTATCACGCCAACAATCACACGTATAGATTGACTATGGTGGTGATAAAATCACACAACTCATTTAGTTTCCTCTTCAACAGAACTGACTTTTCCTACCAACATGAGTGAGAAACATAAATCTACTTCACCTAGTGCAATGCAAGTGAAAAATCGACAAAAGACAGCAATATTGAAGTGAAATTAGACACAATAAGCCAACCTGAAAAAGGTGAACAATTTGTTGGCATATAGCATAACACCAGACTTGCTCAAAGTAGTGTGATAGATAACACTGTTAGAATTAAAGGTGCTAAGTCAGGAAGTAAAGTGTTTGTTTGTATAGTGAGACTGTCACAGTCCTATCAGAATTAACTGTACCAAAAACTGTGGATATGAGTCTCTTACTTTTTTATTCCATTAGAATGTTTTATACATAAACATGAATGTTTGTTTGTTTGTTTCTTTGTATGTTTGTTTGTACCTTATACAAATCCACGTTTCTGAACCGATCGGAACCAAACTTTACACACATCTCCTCCGAGGTCTGGAAGAGACTGTAGGGTATGTATGGGCCCACAATATTTCACCTTCCCCACCTTTACGACCTATTTTGTCAGGAGTGGGTGCCGAATCACGCGCAGTAGATGGCTGCCGGCGCCACACTACTCCGCTACTGTGTTATATCCGTGATGTGGCACGTGCTGGTGTGACGTCACACGCGGTGGGTTGTGCAATGAAAACGCGGAGAAGTGAACGGAATCCGTGTGTGAAAATGGAAACCTGATGAGACGGGAAGAAAGTGACTAACGAATTGCACTCGCAATTACATTGCATTTATACAAATGATAACATAAAACCTATCTAACCTTCATCCGTCCTTCTTCCGTTCCCTGTCTACAGACAACACATGCTTTCACCTTCTCAACCTTTCCCGTCATTCCAGCGAGATGTTTCGCTAACGGGATGACAACACAGTGCTGCCAACCCTGAGAGTCACGTGTGTCTGTGTCGGACGCCCCTGTGTTTATGTGGTGTGTCTCAAAAGTAAGTGTACTGATTTTTTATTTAATTATCTACTGGACTTACCTGAAATTACAAGTTATCTCCTTCGAAGTATGACCCTTGGAAAGTTACACAGCGATTCCAACGTTTCTTCCACTGATCATAGCAGTACCGGAAGTAATTTTCCATAAGTGTGTTTAGGTCATCGGTTAAAGTTTGTTGTATGTTTTCTATCGCCCCGAAATGATGACCCTTCAACTTCAATTTCAAATTAGGGAAGAGGTAGAAATCGCACGGAGCTAGATCTGGGATGTAAGGAGGATGTGGAAGTATGGGAATGTTTTTCTTCACTAGAAATTCTCGAACTGAAAGCGCAGTGTGAGCTGGTGCGTTATCGTGGTGCAGCACCCAGTCGTCTGCAATGTCTGTTCGGACTCGCTGGACCCGTTTTTGAAGTCGTTCCAAGACAGCTTTGTAAAAGGCATGATTAACTGTCTGTCCTGGAGGTACAAATTCCTTGTGCACAATGCCACGGCTGTCGAAAAAAACAATAATCATTGTTTTCACCTTGGATCTGCTCATGCGTGCTTTCTTCGGACGAGGAGAACTTTTCGTGTGCCATTCCGAACTTTGCCGTTTGGTCTCGGGATCGTA
>Ga0268261_10002027_pt1 | contig 14393 bp, 10 predicted proteins | sample TergutNc150P1_FD_190353 | JGI IMG/M metagenome (GOLD analysis project Ga0268261, IMG submission 190353) | Nasutitermes corniger P1 segment gut microbial community from laboratory colony in Florida, USA - Nc150 P1 (SPAdes) (version 2) | ecosystem: Host-associated > Arthropoda: Insects >... | reverse complement strand
AGAGGTCTGGGCAGGTCCTTAATGTTCCCGAAGCCTGAGGCTCCCAGGTTTAAAGACAATCGCCACATGAAGGTGGTATGGTTGTCAGCCCACAGGAAATATTTTTGATACTCATTTATGTTAGAGGCTGAGTCGACCCCAGGTCCAGAGGGCGGCCGGAAGGATTATGTCATTGAAAAATTCCAGTAACAACTTCGGGAATCTAATCCGCGACCTCCCGGCTTGAAGCGCAGTACCTCAACTAAATGCGCCATAGCGTGATTTCTCTACAACTTTTATCTGGAACATTTCACATTCTAAGAAGAACTGGGCGAGTTATTACCATAAGTGTGTGATGGCCTTCATGTAAAGTACCTGTTGTTCTTTTTGTCAGATTTTTGTGAAAAATAGACTGTCTGGACAGGTTTTATAAAAATACTTATCAAATTTCATGAAAATCCGTCCAGTGGAAGCCGAGTTGTTCCATGCGGACGGACGGACGGACAGACAGACATGATGAAGTGTCTAAAATATATTATCGTGGATTGCTAGACCAACTTATCTATCACTTCTTAAGAAGTTAATAAAAACTCAGTAATTGAAGAAGTTCCTTGCATTTAGCGGAAATGGACGGTCAGTTAACGTGTTTGATAAAGCTCACAACTTGTCTTTGTCCTGTCTCATAAATCGGCTTACTTAAATACACTCCGTTGTTTTGAAGGAAGTTTTTTATTTCATTAGTTTCATTAGCATTTAGTTCTACAATATACGAAAGTATATATATATATATATATATATATATATATATATATATATCACACCTTCCAAGCTTATTACTAACCCGCCCACAGTTGATAATAGTTAGGCCTTAAATAACTTGTGGACAAACACAAATTAATCCGCCACTCAGCATGGCAACACTGAATACGTTCGTTCTGCAATACTGCCAGTTCTGTTGCTGCATCCCATGTCATGTGGCCGTCATTATAGCTAAATACCGCAGCCTCGCAACGCCCTCTGTGCCACTGGCCAACTGAATCTTCTCGAACTTTTGTTATGAGGTTGTACAGTACGTAAGTGATGCACCAGTGGGCATGGCAGGCACACCTTGTTGCAATTTCGCTGTACTTTATACAGCGCAGTCTTTTGAGAGAAATATTAAACAGCGACAGCGAGTCACGTTTATTAGAAGCCCAAAATGTCAGAATGAGAGCCTCTGAATGAATCCATGGAGCAGAGTCACTGAAAAGCTAACAGTCTGTCAGCAAGTCAAGATTTTTTTTTTAATGTTTCGCTGACCGTTTACCTTTGTATAACTTCAGATAATGACCAACTTGATGCACAATTTTTTTAATACATTTATTACGATCCTCTACATGTATAAGTTTCGAGCAATATCTTGCTCATCCTTAGGAAGTCAAATTGTATTAACACAGCTTCTGGTATCGTCACTCTGAAAACAAGTGAGTTGTCTAAAATTACTATAATATAATTTGCTACATTGCTTATAAGTGTAAACTGATGATAACAGAATTCAGGTAAAATTCTTCAGGTATGATTATATTGAGTCGCTATGAGCGTGATGTGTCATTTAATAAAATTCAGATAAAATTCTTCGAATGTGATTAAATTGTGTGTATATATTGAGTCGCCATGGGCGTGGTGTGTCAAGTAGAGGCCATGTTTGTATAGTCATAAAATTGTGCAAAATATCTAATTACATTAAGTGACTGCTGAGTCTATCTAGTTATTAAAATAGTATAAAATGTCTAACTACATTGAATATTGTTGGATCTACAGAAAATGCAATCTGTTTGTTTTTTAAAAACTTTGCTTACCTCAGCAAGTGACCGTCCGGTGCACAGGTTGAGAAAGAACTGGTCGGATGAGTGGGATTATTGATTAGCTGTCATGCTGGTTGTGACGTATGGTATTTGTGTTGGAGGAGTTCAAACATTGGATTATGCTCTTTCGGATGTCGTTCAGGGATGAGTTCGTTATTGTGGTGTAATGACTGTATATACATTTGTTCATATGGAAGTAGGAGGGTCGGTTTGTTGATCTGTTTGAGAAGTGTCATGGTGTCATTGATATTACCATATTCATGTCTGCAGTTGAGTATGTGCAGTGCATAGACTGAACGTGGGTCGTTGTTTTTTTATATACCTTATGGTTTCTCGGAATCTTGATTTGAGGTTGCGACTAGTTTGTCCCACATAAGCTTTTTGGCAGGTATTACATGTGATTTTGTATGTGCCACTTTTTAATGATCTGGTATATGGATTTGTGTTGTGGGTCTTATGAATTGGTGCAGTGTTGTAGTAATCTTGAACGCTATGCCTATATTGGTGTTTTTCAACAGATTGGTAATTTTTCTTATCTTGGGGCTATGGTAAGTAAATGTGGTCCAGATCTTGTCGTCTTTCTTCTCGGTTTGTGTGTGACTGGCCTTGTGATGTATCTGTCGGTTAAGTTTCGGGAGCAGTTGTTGGGGCAAATTGTTATTTTTAGCTATTGTTTGTATTGTTTTCCACTCTTTTTGTTTTTTGTCTGGGTCCAGTAGTAGGGAATGCATTATAGTTATGTGGAATCTAAAAGCTGCCATTTTCTGTTCTATGGGATAATTAGAAAGAAAATTAATTGTTGTGTCTGTGGTGGTTAGTTTTCTATATATGTCCACTTTCAGTTTCGTACGTTTGCGTAATATTGTCAGGTCGAGAAAGTCTATGGAACTGTGCTCTTCGTATGTTGGGTTGAGTTTTATATTATTGTGTATATTGCTTACTAGCACGGGTACCCGACGTTGCCCGGGATGACAAATGGCGAAACCAGATATAACGTTTTCCTTATGAAACCGAAAAGGCTGAATAATTTGTGGACGTATGTTACTGTGAAATGTGCGCCATGTTACGCACAAAAGACTCCAGGACAGACGCAAAACACACGAACGCGCAAGAAAAAGAAGACAGCATCGTGAATGAATGCAATGTCTTGAAGAATGGAAAAGTTTGTTTCTCAGAGAATAGTGATTTGTGGCAAATGAATTTATTGCAATACAGAACACCGCAATATCCGAAATATGTATGCAATCGGGTTTGCAACACACACACACACACACACACACACACACACGCACACACACACACACACACACACACACACACACACACACACGTGACTGTGAGGGTTGCGAACTCAGTGTTGTCATTCCGTTCGCGAAACATGTAATGGGAAGGGAAGAGAAGGTTGAGATGGTTAAAGAATGTCTTGTCTGTAGACAGCGTAGGGAATAAGGAGGGGCAAAGGTTAGATATGTTTTACGTTCTTATTAGTATAATTATAACTCCTTATTCATTCGCTTCCCGTCTCATCGGGTTTGTTATTATTGTATAATTGCAACTCCTTATTCACTTGCGTCCAGTCCGATCACATTTTCTTCTCTACACACATGCTTTCCGTTCACGTCTCCGCGTGTTTTATGCATTACCCAAGGTGCAACACACTTGCAGTAAGAACGCATGACGTCGCACCAAGACCAGCTAGACTCACGGATATAACGCTGTCGCGGAACTCTTGCGCCCGCCGCCATCTTCTGTCCTGTAATTGGCACTTAGCAGCCATCTTCTGTCCTGTAATCGGCACCCGCTCGCAAGAAAGGTGAAAAGGGTCGAAAGGTAAAGAATTCTTGGGTCCATACATACCCTACGACCTCCTCCAGACCAAAGGGGAGACGTGTGCGAAGTTTGGTTCAGATCGGTTCAGAAATGTGGATTTGTATAAGTTCCATACAAACAAACAAACATTCATCTTTATATATAAGATATATGTGTTGATGGTGTGTAAGCTGATTTTTGTTGTGTCAAATATGACTAAAATGTCTACGTATCACAAGTAAAATGCTATGTTCTTGGTGCCTAGAAGTTGTCTTATATTTTCGTGCTGTAGAAATATTTCCACGATTAGGCTAGATATCGGTGATCCAATGGAGATGCCCTGTTCTAAAGTCAAGAAACATTTTCATACTATGGAACTCGAAGGTGGGCCGGGATAGCTCAGTCGGTATACGACTCGCTACAGGCTGGACGGTCCAGGGAGCGAATCCCGGTGGGGGCGAATTTTCCACACCATTCCAACCCGGCCCTAGGGCCCGCACAGCCTCCTGTTCAACGGGTACCGGGTCATAAGCGGGTGTAAAGCAGTCGGGGCGTGGCTTTAGACACCAACCACAATCTAACGCCCAGGTTAAAGAAGAAGTAGAGCTATAATTCTGCTCTCTATCTGGGCCTTCATAGCAGGTTATAGGGCGATATTTTATGAAATTCGTAATGTGCATTACCATATGCACTGTACCGTACCACTGAGCCAGATTAATCCATTCTGTGCCGCCCATCCACTTTAATAGTATACTTCCATCCACACATGCGCCTTCCATGTGGTGTCATTTCTCTTCACTTCCCCCATTAAAACCTCTTACTTATATCCCTTGCCCTATACGTGCAACATGCCCTACCCATCTCATTTGTTTATTTGATCTCATGAATAATGATTTGCGGTGAGCAGCACAAACCATGAAGCCCCCCATTATGCAGTTTTCTCCGGTCTTGTATTGCTTCTTCCCTCTTTTGCAGAGTTGTCATTGTTGAATAACCTCCTTAACTTTCAGACGCTCTATGGAAATCTGTATATGTTTTCTACACAAATTAAACTTCCGTTTTCTACCCTAATTGAAAACAATAAATTGAAGGACGTAATTTTCCAGAGCAGTGAGGGGGGATTTCGTGCATTGAGCGTCCGAATGAAAAGTGTCATGAAGACGAGGTAAAGCTCATAAATTCTGACCTTCCGTAGTAGATTTACCTACTCATTCCAACCGCTTTACTCCCACGGATGAAGTCCAATAACGGGCTGTGTGGGATGAGAAATTTCGACAAAATATTCTCGGTAAGATAAAAATCATTTCGCTTGAAGACTGGAGTGCATTTAATAGCTGGTAACTAACTAACTAACTAACTAACTAACTAACTAACTAACTAACTAACTAACTAACTAACTAACTAACTAACCAACCAACCAACCAACCAACCAACCAACCAACCAACCAACCAAGTGACTGACTAACTAACTGACAGACAAACAAACAAACAAACAAACAAACAAACAAACAAACAAACAAACAAACAAACAAACCGACTGACTGACTAACTAACTAACTAACTAACTAACTAACTAACTAACTCCAGCGCAGAGTCCTTCCTGAGAAATTAACAGGTCTTCAGCTAGTGAAGAAATTCACTGCATTTTGTGGAAGTTGAAGGTTCATTACCGCCATTCACAAGTACCCGCCACTTGCCCCTAACCCTAGCCAAATAAATCCAGTCCATGCCCCCATCCCACTTCTTGAAGATTTTTTCATATTATCGTCTCATCTACACCTAGGTCTTCCAAGTTGTTTATTTCTATCAGGTATCCCTACAAAAACCCTGTACTTACTCTCTGCTGTCCCCCAAACATGCTACATGTCCCGCCCATCTCATTCTTCTAGATTTGATCACCTGAACAATATTTGGTGAGGAGTAAAGATCATTAAGCTCCTCATTATGTAGTTTTCTCCACTCCCCTGTTACCTCGTATCTCTTAGGCCCAAATATCTTCCTCAGAATTTCATTCTCCAACACCTTCAGCCTATGTTCCTCCTCAATGTGACAGACCAAATTTAAATGATTCCTGACCACGCACCGATGATTCTTTATAAGAAACAAGACCAACCAGTGCATATACAGATATGTAAATTTATTGTATTATAAACAGCGTAGCCTGCTGCATGTTTCGGCCAACTATTGTGGCCATGTACAGGGAGGTGTTCTTTGAAGGATATATTGCATAGAGCGTTGAAACAATTTAATTCACAAATGTAAAATGTTAAATTACGTTGACTGGAAATTTTACATTTGTAAATTAAATTACTTTGACATCCCATGCAATATATGCTTCAAAGAACACCTCCCTGAAGATGGCCACAATAGTTGGCCGAAACATGTTGCAGGCTATGCTGTGTATAATAAAAAAAATTTACATATCTGTATATGCACTCGGTCGTGTTTCTCATAATGATAAACCAAGCTTCGCACCCGTACTGAACACTTCAATAGCTGGTAGAATATGTGCGTCAGATTACTTAAAAAAAATGAAATTTACTAAAACGGTAGCTGCTGTTACAATATATGGAATTGAGGTAATGGTCAGAACAGCCATAATGAGAGAGCCTGAATGGCACAGTCTGCACAGCGACTAGGATACGGGGTTCGAATCCCGAGAGATTTTCTTCTCGTAAAATTCACACCTACATTCTCCTTTTCAATGGATATTTGGCTCGTTTGTCAGGGCTAAAGCGGCCGGGGCGTGAGGTTAACCACGCACCATCTGGTGCCAAGGTTAGGAATTAATGGAACTCTACTTCCACTCCTCCCATACGCCTTCTTGTTAAGGACAGGGACAGCTTTACCTTACACGCTTTTCGTCACCAATGCATCGTTTGGCTCCCCCACGCACCTAACTTCACATTCACTAGCGGATCATTCTGATTGCACTGAAGAGCAGCTCTCCATGATATTTAAAAAAAAAGGTCTTAGAAGGATCGACAGATCTACGCTCTGACCGTCATACCTCCTGTACCCGTTGGATGGGAGGCTGGTGTGTCTCCAGATCAAGGGTGCACAAATTCCTGGTGCCAGAACGCCGTAATGAATAAATTTTGTACTGTGGCACCTTGTCTTCGTGTCGCAATTCTGACATAAAATTTTGAAATAGCCGCTAGACTTTTGGAAAACCTGTGCACGTTTGCTTCAGAACAAATTCTGTCAACGTGGTGATCTAAACGTTTGATGCCACAAAGCACTATTACCTAAAAAATAGATATAAACCTAAGAATTATGGAATACAAAGAAAATTTTTACATAAAAAATTTTAATGCATGTTGAGCATCTGTTACTTTTGGGATAAAAATATCAGGTTCTTTGTAGGCCAATAGAAAGGGATAAAGATTTAAGTATTTTGGGATAAGGCACGGTGTCAACCGAAAAATACCAGCGATTGGCGGCAACGCGCTGTCTCCATCTTTGGGATCAAGTGGTCCAAATTATTCTCACTTGTGACTGTTTTACTCCGAACGTGAAGGAAATACCTTCATTCGGCATCGGTAAATATTTTACATTGGGCTTGGTGCATCAACCCACAATACTTCAGTCTTCAGCAACACCTCTGAGACAACTTAAAATTTCACAAATACAAAATATTGGTTGACATAGCACTCAGCAGTCTAAATAGAGGGGCAGTGTAAGAGTAATTTGGATCTTGGGAAAGATGTTATGAGGATTGAAGGCAAATGGAGCTGGATACATTTGTCTGGTACAATTTTTAGGCGCATTTGCAAAATTGCGAGAAGCGACTATTGGCTTCGTAAAGTCTGTCTGTCTGTCCATCCGTTCGTCTGCATGGAACAACTCGTCTCCCACTTTGTAGATTTGCATGGAAATTGATATCTGTGTATTTCTGGAAAACGCGTTTAGAAAATTCAACTTTCATTAAAATCTGACAAGAACAACCGGCGCATGAAATGAAGATATACACCGTTAGGTTCCTCGCAGAATGAGAAATGTTGCAGATAAAAGTTACCCTAAAACGTTGTGTTACTTAAATATATACAGCAAGGATAGGTTAGGCATCTAGAAAGTTACACCTGCCGCAAGTCACAAATAAAGTTCTGAATCGCAGGAAATGGTGTCCACGAATTTTCTTCCAACCTTAAAGAGTTTGGCGTAAAACGTTTCTTTGAAAAGTGCAAAGCTTAAGACTGAATTTTTCAACAAATTTAAAAAAATACTAAAATCCGAAATTTTTATACATAAGTTATATGCATGTCCTTTAAATGCCGTAACTTATCTGGCGATGACATTGCAAAAACTTTTGTCAGCAAAGAAACAATTAGTAAAATCCCAAATATATTATTTTGGCACTTCCTAATGCAAATTAAACGCCCATGTCTGTGTTTTGGGTAGATAATGTGAATACAGATACACATATACGCAGAACTAGTCTACACACAAAGTAGTATGCCTTGCATCATGCGTTGAAAGGTCTGCTAATAGCAGAACATTTGATGAGACCTAAATTAATAACAATTTAGTTCAGCTTTTCACTACTATACTTTTTTTGCTCTGTTCAATATGCTACCGAAAACAATGACACAACTTAGCTTTATTGAGAAAATTTTTGAAATTATCACGCTAAATTTGAAAACATAATTTATAAAGATATTTAGTTTCCAGTATTGAATTGCCAAATTCATTCTTTTTAGTGAATATATATTTTTAAATATAATGAACTACAAAATAAATACAGGAGTGAAAAATCTGAGTGCGAATTAAGAAAACACTTATTAGGATGTCTCATAACATATGTATTAGTAATATTTCACAAAAATTACAAAAGTACAGAAATGTAAAAATGTGACACATTGTGTTGACCATAAAAAAGAACAATGAATTACTGATTTGTATAAGGCTGTAGGCACAACAAGCAGGTCAAAATTCAATCTCCCTAGACAAACCAGTTTATAATAATCAGGACACTCCATATCATATATTAATGTCAAGATGTGATGACTTTCGGCTGCACTTGCAAAACGTCATCGTTAATTCAGTATAAGAAATACCAAGTTTCAAAATTACAAAATGTAAGGTCACAGCAATAGAGAGTGGTAACAAAGATTCTACAAGCAGTACAGAGAAGCCTGCAAAGGAAAACTTGCATTATAAACCTGGAAGTCAGTGGGTAATTATTATGCTGTGATGAGGCTCATTTCTCCGAAACTAAAGTGCGTTTAAAAAAATTACTTCCGGTATTCACTTTATCTGCAAGCTGAAAATCTCAAAAGTACATGGTGACATCATTTCTCTAAAATTGTACTACTCATTGGTTGAATTCCACAAATTTCAAAATTAATATAGTAATGACCATACAGGCGAGTTGAATACAATTTTCGAATAAAACTTATCCAAATTGCAGAATCCAATTTAGTTCCATTTATTTCAATAAGTATTATTTTTAAATATATCAATATCTAATCATTACTGTGACAATGTACTGAATATTGTACTGTGAAATATATATGTACACTATAAGTTCAGTTTACTGGAAATTTTGTCAAAATAGCGTTAACATGTTATCACTCTGACCTACGACAATTTACTGCATAAGAACTATATTCCCTGTGTTAATATAGTTGCGAATCTTAACGTCGAAGATCTCAAATACGGCAAATATCCAGGACCCCAGTGAAGTGCTGTCTATTCTGTTTTGTGTCCAACGTCTCATTACACTTCTTCATCAACCATTCGAAAAGATGATCGAACATGCCTTTGGACATCGCACCCACCGGGTATGAGACCTACAATTTAATAAAATATATAACTTTCAATTTCTTTAAAAATTCACCCCTTTGTGGTGTGTCATATTAAAACTGATAAACATATAAACCACAACAAATTTTATGTCTTTTCGACAAATGCTAGTGTTTCGTTCATTACTGACCATTCTGAGGCATCAAACATATGATAAATAAAACTCAAAATGCAATGCACATATATAAAGATTTTGTGTGATATCACAATTTGTAAAAGTCATATTAAATTTTATGTAGCAATTAAAATATAGGTAATCTTAAACCTTACATGACATTATCTACATGGAGCAATACACCTGATATCCGAGATTCCTCCCAGTTTTAAACAAAAATGTCTTAAATCGAAATACGAAGATCCATTCAACAGACTAGGCGCTGATGCCACGTCACAGACGGACAGACATCATGTCGATATAGGACCTTTGGGTACTTTGCAAACAAAATACGAAGCCTTAGAGCTGTATTTGACATTATTTGTGAGTAAGTTTCAAATACGAGCCGGGTTACCTCAGTATATAGTGACTAACCTTCGGGCCCGATGTTGCGGGTTCCAAAACCCAGTAGTGGTAAGAGATTTCCCCCTTCTCTGAAAAGTCCACACCGGTTAGAAGCAAGCTCAACCTAGTATCTCAATGGATAAGGGGGACTGATTCCATTCCGGTAAGAATGGGGCGTTAAGCTGACCATTCATCTCTATGTAGAGCTAAGTTTAAGAATGTGTGGAACTGTAAATCCTTTCCCCATTTCAGTTTATGCCATGCACAGGGATAACTTCATTTCTGTTAAGCTTTAATTTGAAGCCAGAAGGGGTTGTTTTGTATATTTGGCAGTATGGGGACAGTTGCATTAAAGTGCTCACCCTGTTCTTGTTACTAACCTGGGACACCAACTCGCTGCCTATTTTGATCTGTGGCTTCAAAAGGTTCTTGTACAGTTCTTCATGGTCGGTACACATGTGCTTAGCCATATGTGTATCTTCCTAGAGTGTCACAGAAAAAAAGAATTAACATCACGTGTAGAACATATAACCCTTACAATTAACTGCGTATCTTCACTTTATTACATGAATGATTTCAAGGAAGTAAGGTTCCCTAGGCCACAAAAAATAAACAAGGGGATACAATGCTAGATCTTTCGCATTTACATCACTGGGTATCATTATTTCAAAACATAATCCAGAGCCCATTAATGCATCTGTGCCATCGTGGCAAGATTTCCAAAATTTTGTTGTGCCTAATGATAGTTAAAGTGGGCCTCTTAACCTGTCAGACATTCAGGAACAACCACTTCCACTTGCTCATTAGTGTGGAATCGGCAACACTCAAAGTGTCGCTTTACTGTTGATTCCACAAAAACGAGGAAGTTGATACGGCTGTCTGTGAATCATTGACAGTTTAAGAGCCTCACATTTCTAACGAGATGGAATTTCAACGCTGCTAACAACACAAGCCAAATTCATCACCGTGCTCTGGGGTTACAAACAAAAATTAAGAGACCAGTGCAATAAGTATGCTACATCTAATGCTGTAATCACTTCTTGTTTAACACATATGTCATAGGGGTCCAAGAAGAATTTCTATAGGACTGCTAACCCTTGCGCGTGATGTCGCCACGACAGGGCAAAAACAAATTGGCATTAGCCTTTGAAGATCCCTTTTCAACACAAGGCAGTGGTTTCTTCCTTATTAACCCCAAGACGGAGGGTTGCTTCTAAATTTACATGAGATTACCTATAAAGAGCCTATTTGATATCCCAGTTCCCTCCCAGTTTCAAACAAAAATGTCTTACATCGAAATACGAAAATCCGTTCAACAGCATAGGCGCTGATGCCACATCACAGATGGACAGATATCATGTGTATATAGAAGGTGTATTTGTATACTTTGCAAAAAAAAAGTCTGAAGTCTTAGAAATATATTTGACAATATTTGTGAATATGTTTGAAATACGAGCCGGGGTACCTCATTCTGTATAGTGACTAGCCTACGGGTTTGATGATGTGAGTTTCAAAACCCTGTAGGTTTAAGAGATTTCCCTTTTCTCAGAAACGTCCAGAACGGTTCAGGAGCCCACTCAACCTCATAGGGGGGTTGTTTCCATTGGGGTAAGAGTGGGGCGTTAAGCTGACCATTCATCTCTGTCTAGTGCTGAGTTTAAGAATGAGTGGAACTGTAAATCCATTCCCTATTTGTATTCATGACATGCACAGCGGTAATTTCATTTCTGTTAAGCTTTAATTTGAAGCTGAAAGGAGCTATTCTGTACATCTGGCAGTATGGGGGCAGTTGCAGTAAAGTGTTCACCCTGTTCTTGTTACTAACCTGGGCCACCAACTCGTTGCCTATTTTGATCTGTGGCTTCAGAAGGTTCTTGTACAGTTCTTCATGGTCGGTACACATGTGCTTAGCCATATGTGCATCTTCCTAAAGTGTCACAGAAAAAAACGAATTAACATCATGTGCAGAACACCTTACCGTTACAATTAACTCAGTCTCTTCACTTTATTACATAAATGATGCCAAGTAAGTACGGTTCCCTATGCCATAAAAATTAAAAAAGCTGTTACAATGTTAGACGTTTCATTATTTCACAACATACACCACAGCGCATTAATGCATCTCTGCCATCGCGACCAGATTTTCAAAATTCCATTGTGATTAATGATAGGGTAACACAGAGGCATTTAACCTGTCAGACATTCGCGAACAACCACTTCCACTTCCTCCTTAGTGTGGATTTGGCAACCTCCAAAATATCGCTTTACTGTTGATTCCACAATAGCAAGGAAGTGGAAATGGCTCTTCATGAATGGATGACAGTTTTAGAGCCCCACTATTCTACTGAGAAGGAATTTCCATGCTGGTGAGAAAACAGGCCAATTTCACCACTGTGCTCTGGGGTTACGAACAAAAATTAAGAGACCATTGCCATAAGTAAGCTACATCTAAAGTTGTGATCACTTCTTGTTTAATACATATGTCGTAGGAGTCCATGAAGAATTCCTATAGGACTGCTAACCCTTGACCATGTAGTCGCCACAACAGGGTAAAAAAAAAAATGGGCTTGCTTGCCGGGCTGTAAACACACCCCTCCTTAAACTGAAGTTTAAGAAAAACAAATTTTTGTAAACGAGATATTATCAAATGTTACTTGATTTACCCTGCAACCGAAACAAATCACTGATAACAGCTGACGATGGTACATTAGAATTTTGTGATGTAAATTGAAAACAAATTAGGACATCTTATATGAAATATATATATATAAAAAATTGCGGTTTACATGAGATTACCTATAAGGAGCAATATAGAGCCACATGATATCCGAGATTGCTCTCAGGTTTAAACAAATCTCTCTTAAATCGAAATACGAAGATCCGTTCAACAGATTAGGCGCTGATGCCACGTCACAGACGGACAGACATCATGTGTGTGTGTGTGTGTGTGTGTGTGTGTATATATACGGCCTTTCTGTATACTTTGCAGAAAAAAGTCTTAAGCCTTAGAGATATATTTGACAATATTTGTGAATAAGTTTGAAATACGAGCCGGGGTACCTCATTCTGTATACTGACTAGCCTACGGGCACGATGATGTGGGTTTCAAAACCCTGTAGGGGTAAGAGTGGAACTGTAAATCGATTACCCAATTACGTTTTTGGCATGCACTGAGATAACGTCATTCCTGGTAAACTTTAATTTGAAGCCAGTAGAGTGTATTTTGTATATCTGGCAGTATGAGGGGGATTTGCATTAATGTGTTCACCCTGTTCTTGTTACTAACCTGGGCCACCAGCTCGTTGCCTACTTTCATCTGGGGCTTCAAAAGGTTCTTGTACAGTTCTTCATGGTCGGTACACATGTGCTTAGTCATATGTGTATCTTCCTAGAGTGTCAAAGGAAAAAACAAATTAACAACACTTGTACAACACTCAACCCTTACAATTAACTCAAAGTCTTCATAATATTCCATGAATGATTTCAAGGAGGTAATGTTCCCTAGGTCATAAAAATTAAAAAAAGGCATTACAATGTTAGATGTTTTGGATTTACATGACTGGGTATCATTATTTCAAAACATAATCCAAAGGGTATTAATGAATCTGTGCCATCGCAGTGAGATCTCCAAAATTCCGTTGTGCATAATGATAGGTAAAAGAGGGGTTTTAACTTGTCAGATATTCATGAACAACCACTACCACTTCCCAGTTAGTGTGGAATTGGTAACATTCAAAGAGTCGCTTTACTGTTGATTCCACAAAAAGTGAAGTGGAAATGGCTCTTCGTGTATTGTTGACAGTTTAAGAGCCCCACTTTTATGCCGAGATGGAATTTCAACGCTGGTGACAACACAGGCCAAATTCATCAATGTGCTCTGTGGTTACACAGAAAATTAAGAGTCTAATGCATTAAGTAAGCTACATCTAATTTAGTGATCACTTACTGTCTAACACCTATGTCATTGGGGTCCATGAATATATTCTATAGGATTGCTAACACTTTACAATGTATTCGCCAAGAGAGGGGGAAAAAATGGGCTTGCCTGCTGGGCTACAAAAATCTCCCTCCTAAAACTGAAGGTCAAGAAACACAATTTTTTACACGGGATATTACTAAATTATACTTGATTTACCCTACACCCAAAATCAGAAACTTATGTCAGCTGACGATACTACATTAGAAAATTGTAAAATAAAGTACAAACAACTTATGATATCTTAGATAAAATTTAAAAACAAATCGCGATTTACATGAGAATAACTATAAGGAGCAATATAGGACTACCTGACATCCGAGTTTACTGACAGTTTTAATAAAAAACCACTTACATTGAAATAAGAAGATCTGTTCAACAGCATAGGCGCTGATGCTACGTCACAGACGGACAGACATCATGTGTATATGTGTGTGTGTGTGTGTGTGTGTGTGTGTGTGTGTGTGTGTATGTATGTGTG
>Ga0268261_10002026_pt1 | contig 14393 bp, 14 predicted proteins | sample TergutNc150P1_FD_190353 | JGI IMG/M metagenome (GOLD analysis project Ga0268261, IMG submission 190353) | Nasutitermes corniger P1 segment gut microbial community from laboratory colony in Florida, USA - Nc150 P1 (SPAdes) (version 2) | ecosystem: Host-associated > Arthropoda: Insects >... | reverse complement strand
TTTTTTTTCTTTCTTTCTTTCTTTCTTTCTTTCTTTCTTTCTTTCTTTCCCCAGCGCCCTTCTTCAACATGGTGAGTAGAAACATACTATTAGCTGCAAAACATTTAACTAAAATTTTCTATAACCTTCTTTAAACAGTGAGCAAAAGATTAATATTACATGCCTGCACTGAAATAAAATGTTTGGACTCCAACTCATGGTAAACTGGAACAGCAGAAATAGCAGCACTCAGTCTGCTGCCTGCTGCCATGTAAAATGCTCTGTGAAATGACCAATAACATGGGCCAGATCAACTAAGGACCTTGTATATATAATATTAAACAGTGTACTGAACAAGGTGGCTCAAGCATAACATTTCTGTCACATTCCTTGGAGGTGCCAAGGTCAAGGCTCAGTCAGGATTCCAACTGTACTGAGGTCTTCTGTGACTTTTCTCAGCCCCCTTGAGGCAAATTCTGGGCTACTACCTTAAATTAGGCCACAACTGCTTCCTTCAGCAGCATTTACTCCTCATTATGCACTACCATTCAAATATCTTAACACAATATGATCAAGTTACTGACATTGTTGTTAAATGAAGTATAAAAAGTATATTATACAGTGGGCTACCCTTTTCTATTGTCTCCTTTGTCTCTTGTTTCTTGAATGCATCATATTCAGCCAACTTTTTTCCTTTAAGGGTACTTCTAGGATGACTGAAAAGCTGGTATTTCTTCTTCAGTGCCATGTTAAATGCATCTATAAATTTGTTCACCAACTCATAAGTCAGTCTGCCCCTCATGTACCTGCATAAAGAGTTAGGGGTATTAAGTTCTGTTCATCAAAGTAAAGAAAAATAAAACTAATTACAAGACAGTAAGTTCTATTAAGAAATAATGATACCCACTATCCTTCAAATACTCCAGTCTAAGAGAAGCTATAAATTCTTATTGTCCTATGCAACCATATGCTGGTTTCTAAAAAGTAGTGGCAAATGGCCTAGCATACAATATGTGGAAATTTAAATATCAATGTTAAGTGAGAAAAATTCTTGCTGCCATGAGATATATTTGGCATTTAAATCCATTGGCTAAAGTTATACAGCATCCACCTCCATGCATTATTTCAACTAGTACAGATATCCTCCACCTCTACCTTAAAATGAGTACACCTCTGTGTCATGCAACAGAGTTCATCACTGGTGTGAGACATGTAATTTTATTTGTTTGAGGGTCCTGTATAGTAATTGTTGAGTAGGCCTTTCACTTACCAAGTGAGAATGGCATCAAAATTCTGCCTAGGCCAACAGCAGTTGAAAGATGAATTACAGATGAACTGAATGCAGTTCATGTAGTATCTGATTTGAACAAAGTGTAGGGGACTGAAATGCACTGACATAAATCTCACAGTCAAAAGCTGAGTGTTCCATACCACTTGGAGACAGATTCCCCGAAACTATAAGAAATGAGATAACTTCGCATGGGATCCTGTTTTCTTTTTTGCCTGCTCTGGACAAGGAAAGAAGATTGCAGGAATTTTCCTGAACTCTAGAATACAGATAGAATGGGGACTGAAACTTTAGCACCTGCTGGTGCCAAAATATTCTTGACATGTAATTTGGCAGGACACTATAGGAAGAAGAATTGAGAGACTGGAGATGAAATTTTTGAGGTCAGTTTTAGGATGGTGATTACATAACCATGAAAAAAATTAAGGAACACCCTAAACATGTACAATTTAAATGAAATTGTTGTGGATTACAGATGTAAGTGGATGCAACATTTATTTGGAATGAATAATACAGGCATTCCCAGTCAGAAATTCTGCATTAGTACAGAAAATATAAAATGCAAGAGACAAGAACAAAGCAACTAATGATGATGATGATGATGATGACGATGATGATGATAAGTACAAAACATTTAACATGAGCTATCACATTATATGTAACATAGATTGTAACTACAAAATAACTGCAACACTGTAAACCCTAGAAACGTGGACTGTTTCAGGTACTTAATTGTAGATACCATGCAAAAGGTGATAACAAATAATAATAATAATAATAATATGGTGGTGGTGATTCTGATAGTGCTGAAAAGCATCAATAACGTAATCAACAACAGAAATAACAAAGCAATGTAATAATCTCTAACATGTTTACAGAAACAATAAACACATTCTGGTCTTGCTATGATTTGTTTATTTGACCATCTGTGTACAAGCTGGCATATTAAACCTTATCCTAATATGCACATCACTAGGGGATTATAACTTTTCATTACCTAAGCGTGGCATTTACAACACACGATACGTAAAACAGAAAATCTGTGCAGTAGGAAAGTAGGCTTTACAACTTCTACACAGAGTTCCTTGCTGTGTTTTGAAAGAAATATACAACTGATTAGAACTGGATCATTTAAACTCAAATTTATAGCCGACATGGGGCAGTCCTCAAGCATGGAGGTTGGGAGAAGTACTAACAGTTCCTCACTGTAAAAACATATCATGTTAGGAACCATTCAAAAAGGCCACGGACCTGGACTGATCATGTGGTACGACCTAAGCAATGGAAAAGGAACAAGAGATTTGGTACATGAAATGTTAGGAGCCCATATAGGTCAGGTTGCCTTACAACAATACCTAGGGAAATAGCAAGATATAAATTAGATTGAGTGGATGTACAGGAAGTTAGGTCTGACAAAGGGGACATGGCAAGAGCATGAGGTTATATTTTTTTTCTATGGAAAAGGAGACGAAAATCAATTTGGAACAGGATATTTTATATACCACAGAATGGTATCAGCAGTTATGAGAGTAGAGTTTGTTAGTGATAGGATGTCACATACAGTTCTGAGAGGACGTTGGTGTAATGTTGTGAAGGAGCATGCACCAAGTGAGGAGAAAAGTTATGATTCAAAAGACAGTTTTTATGAAGAATTAGAGCAGGTTTTTTATCATTTTCCTAAGTGCCATATGAAAATTCTATTAGGAAATTATAATGCACAAATGGGGAGAGAGAATATTTTTAAACCGACAAATGAGAATGAGGGCCTACATCAGGATAGTAATAATAATGGTGTTAGGTGAGTAAATTTTTGCCACATCAAAAAATCTAGTTGTTAACAGCATGATGTTCCTGCACAGAGTCATTCGTAAGTACATCTGGACCTCTCCTGATGGGAAAACTCACAACCAGATGACATATGAGTATACTTGATGTACAATCTTTCAAGGGAACTGAATGTGATACTGATCACAATCTAGTGGTTGCAAAAATTAGGAAAAGATTGGCAGTAAGATAACAAGCAGCATGGAAGTTTGATGCGGAGAAATTTAATCTCAGGAAGTTAAGTGAGCTGGACGTTAGGCAACAGTATCAGAACAAGATCTCAAACAGGTTTGCAGCTTTGGGGAACTTAAGTGATAGCAAGAACATAATTACAGCTTGGGAGAACAAGGGATATCAAAACCTCAGCTAAAAAAGAGTCTATGTCTGCACAAATTGAAGCAGCATAAACCATGATATGGTGAAGAATGTTTTCATTTTTGAGATCATACGAGGCAGGCTAAAAAGCAGTGGTTACAGGATCCAAACCAAAGCTCTGCAGATAATCTCAACACTGTAAGATGTGAAGCTAGTAGACTTGCAGGAACAAAATAAAGGAGTATCGGAAAGCTAAAATTGATGAACTTGAAACTAACAGTAAGATCAAAAATATCAGAGACTTGTAAAGGGACATTAATGAGTTTAAGACGAGTTACCGGCCTAGAACTAATATAGTAAAGGATGAGAAGGGAAATTTGGTTGCAGACTCCTAACAGTATTGTGGCTAGGTGGAGGAACTATTTCTCCCAGTTTTTGAATGTAAATGGGGTTAATGATGTTAGGCAGGCAGAAATACACACAGCAGAACCACTAGTGTCTGAGCCAAGTGCTTTTGAGGTTGAGATGTCTATTGAAAACTTTACATTCTCTGTATTGAAAAGCTAAAAAGACACAAGTCACTGGGTACTGAATAAATTCCAGCAGAATTGATTAAAGAAGGGGGTAGAACAATTCACACTGAGATCCACAAACATATTAATTCTATTTCGAATAACGAGGAATTGCCTAAGGAGTGGAAGGAGTCTAATATTGTACATATCTATAAGAAGGGTGACAAAACAGACCGTAGTAATTATACAGGCATATCACTTTTGTCAACTACATAAAAAATTTCATCAAACATCCTGCTGTTAAGGTTAATTCCATATACAGAGGTCATTATTGGGGATCATCAGTGTGGATTTCGACACGACGGGTCAAATATTGATAAATATTCTGCATTTCTCAAATACTTGAGAAAAAATGGGAATAAAATGAAGCAGTCCACCAGCTATTTATAATCTTCAAGAAAGCTACAAATGGTAAAGTGAGGTCGAGAATGGTCAACAATGAAGGGCATGTTAATTGGAGAACAAAGTACCTTCTTGGCTGTATCTTGCCTTCCATTCAAGGACTGTACCTGAAACTTCACTCCTATCACTCATTGCACATACACTACATTTGGAATAAGTGTGGTTGCGATCACTCAAAAACGAAGGGCACAATCCTAGGAGAACAATGTATTTTCTCAGCTATATCTCGCCTTCCATTCAAGGAATTTTTCTGAAACTCTTCACCTATCACTCACTGTGCACTCCCTACAAATGGTTTAAGTTCAGTTGCAATAGGTCAATAACGAAGGGCGCTTTACTTGGAGAACAACGTACCTCCTTGGCTCTATCTCACCTTCCATATGAGGATTTTTATGAAACTCCATATCACTCACTGGGCATGCTCTACAAATGGTATAAGTTTGGTTGTGATTGGTCAATAACAAGGGGCAGTTTACTTGAAGAACAACAAATCTTCATGGCTGAATCTCGCCTTCATTTTAAGTGATTTTTTTTTTAACTCCACTTTTAATCTCTCACTGCGCATGTCCTACAATTGGCGTAGGTTTGGTAGTGATCGGTCAATAACAAAGGGCCCTTTACCTGGAAAACGAAGTATGTCGTCGGCTATATCTTGCCTTCAGTCCGAGAGATTTCTATGAAACTACACACGTAACACTCATAAAACATGTTCTACAATTGGTATAAGTTGGGCTGCAATGGGTCAATAATAAAGGGCACTTTACTTGAAGAACAACATACCATCTCGACTCTATCTTGCCTTCCATTCAATGGATTTTTTGAATCTGCACACACATATCACTCACTTCAATTAAAATAAGTTTGCTTGTGATTGGTCTATAACGAAGGGCCCTTTATGTGGAAAACAAATTACCTTCTCAGCTGTATTTCGCTTTCTATTCAAGCGATTTTTCTGAAAATCCACACTATGCATGCCCTACAATTGGTATAGGTTGGTTGCAATCATTCAATAACAAAAGTCACTTTACGTGGCAAACAACATACCTTCTCAGCTGTATCTCACCATCCACTCCAGCAATTTTTCTGAAACTCCAAACTTATCACTAACTGTGGTTTTGTAAAATATTCTCATTGAGTTTGGTAACCATATGAAACAGGTAAGGCTAATAGAAATGTATCTGAATGAAACCTACAGCAGAGTCTGGGTACGCAAGCATTTGTGTGACACACTTCCAAATAGGAATGGCTTGAAACAAGGAGATGTTTTATCACCATTGCTTTTGAACTTCGCTTTACAGTATGCCATTAGGAGGGTGCAGGTAAACCACGGTGGCTTGAAATTAAATGGTACACATCAGCTTTTGGAATATGCTGATGATGTTAATACAGTGGGCTGAAGCATACATATTATAAAGAAAAAAGCAGAATCTTTACTCATTGCTAGTAAGGAGATTGCACTAGAAGTAAATGCTGATAAAACTAAGTACATGGCCATGTCTCAAGATCAGAAAGCAGAACAAATTCACAATATGAAGGTTGATAATAAACATTTGAAAAAGTGGAACAGTTCAGATATTTGGAAACAATCCTAATGAATCAAAATTCCAATCAGGAGGAAAATAAGAGCAGATTGAAGTCTGGGAATGCCTGCTATCATTTGGTGTCTAATCCTTTGTCTTCCAGTTTGCTATCTAAAAATATAAATATTAAGACAGACACAACTATAATTCTGCCTGTTGTTTTGTATGGGGTGAAACTTGGTCGTTCACAATGAGGGAGGAACATAGGCTGAGGGTGTCTGAGAATAGGTGCTGAGGAAAATATTTGGGCCTACAAAGGACGAGGTAACAGGGAAGTGCTGAAAATTACATAATGAGGGGTTTACTAATCTGTACTCCTCACCAAACATTACTTGGGTGATAAAATGGAGAAGAATGAGATGGGTGGGGAATGAAGCATATGTGGGGAAGAGTAGAGGTGTATATAGGGTTTTGGTGGGGAAACCTGAGGGAAAGACACCACTTGGAAGACCCAGGTGTAGATGGGATGATAATATTAAGCTAGATCTTCAGGAAGTGGGGGCATGTACTGGATTGATCTGGCTCAGGAAAGGGACAGGTGGCAGGCACTTGTAAATGCGGTAATGAACCTTCGGGTTCCATACAATGCAGGGAGTTTCTTGACTAGCTGAGAATTGGTTATCTTCTCAAAAAGGACTCTATTCCATGTAGTAAGTAAATAAGTAATTTAGTAAGTAAGGAAGGAAGGAAGTAACTAAGCCTGGGTCTTCAAGTAGTCTTTCGCTTTCACAATTTCTCACTGAAATTTTTTATTTCTCATTTCTCCAAAGCATGCTACATTCCACACCCTACTGGTCCTCCTTTTCTGATCACCCTAATAGTATCAAGAAAAGTATAAATTATAATGTTCCCCATTATGCAGTTATATCCACCTTCTGTTATGTCCTCTCTCTCAGGTCCAAATACTCTCTACACTCTGTTCTCATACACTCCACTTCCTTCCTTATGGTGAGAGATCAAATTTTAAACCCATACAAAACAACAAATACAGAACTTTTAGTTTAATAAACATAAGAAATTCCAGATTTTGGGAGAAATTTGGTGGCAGACAACAAATACTGATACATACTGAACAGGTCTCTCTCTCTCTCTCTCTCTCTCTCTCTCTCTCTCTGCTGTGGTGCTGCGACCCAACGTGGGTCATGGCCTCCTCATTCTTGAGGTTTTCTAGATCACACACAATGACACACCACAGTCCGTAGGACTCCTCTGGACGAGTGATCAGCTCGTCACAGAGACCTCTACCTGACAACACAAAACACTCACACAAGACAAACATCCATGCCCCCTGTGGGATTCGAACCCACGATCTAAGCGGGTGAGCGGCCGCAGACCTACACCTTAGACCACGTGGCCACTGGGACCGGCTGAACAGGTCCAAATGGTCACAATATTTAAAACTGCATAATGAATAAACTAAGTGATGACTCTGTTTAGATGTGTGCCAATTGTACACACAGCAGAAAGCAGCCACAATGCCTTGAGTAATCCACATTTTTCCCTGGTAAATTATAATGGGTTATAGTTCAGTAGATTAAATTGATGCATGGGAAGCATAACAGACCAGCATTAAACTCACTTTGGTATACTTTCAAATTCTTCAAGTTTCAGACATGTGATATATGGACCAGGTGACTGTGCAACATGTTTCTTTGAGAAAGGTGCAGAGTAACATGGTGTCATTGCCATCCAAGATCCTGTACTAGGCGAGTGATACTCGGTTTTCTCTGCTAATGACTATGAACAAAGAAATGACAGAACTGCATTATGTAATTCTCAAATTAATCCTGATTAATTATTTTTAAATACAGATAACAGAAAAATTTATAATTTTAAGCTTCATCAGTTTTCTTACATTTTCAGGTCCAGCTTCATTTGTAGTACTATATAAGTACCTGGCTGGCAAATTGTTTTGAATATGTTGTGTTACCTCTTTCATGTGACGTGTAGTAGCAAGAAGTTCCTGTAATCACATAAACACAGGGCTGTTCTCATGGGCTTAAAAGATTAATTCTTAACTTATTAAAAATACTGTTTCATCTGCAGAGCTTATAAAGCATTTAAGGAAAAAGGGAGATGATGAATTGTGGGTAGGTAGGAATTTTGAAATGGGCGGACATGGCCAACCTCAAGATACTATCACAACACTGGGTTGAATACTGGGGAACAACGAAAACCAATCCGACACCCATATGAGATGTAGAATATATACCACGCATATATAAGCCAGGAATATTACCTCTTTACCAATGAGCCCGATTTATTTCCCTAGCAACTAGAAGTGCTTACAATCGTACACAAACCATTACCTTGAGAGGCTTAACTGTGTAGCAGAAGAAACATATATGATTGAACACATTAATAAAAAAAATTATATGAAGAGTACCTCAGTTATGGCCTGGATGAATGTAATGTAACAGAAACCATACTGAATGAGAGTTGCCAACACTGATAGGAACCACAAGCAATAGTTATAAAGGTAAGCATGATACCCAAGTAGCTTAAGGACATATATGTACTGAGTTTCTGTCAAGAAAGTGAAACCTACAAAATGAGAGGCCAGCCATGCCAGAATCTCATATCCTAACCTTGGTGAATTAAATTATTTTTGTTTTTTTACATATATTAGGTAGCTATTATTAAACTAAAACCTGCAAACATAACCTTGGTGGAAAACATATTTTTGACTTGAATTCCTGGCATTGAAATGAACTCGTAAAAATAACTAGAAACAATAAAATAGTAGAAAATGCTAGCCTTGCCAGAATATGATTTCTATTTTAAATGTATGTTGGAAAAGCAAACTGAATATCCATCACTAAAATGGAACCTCACAAACTAACATACATGAATGAAATCAAATATTGCTGGTTTAAATGGTTTTGGGTTTAAAGATATTTAGAGTGTAAGATGAGTTAGTGTGACTGTGTTGTATTCGTCTTGAGCGATCTAAATCTCGAATATATTAGACGTAAGAAGTACTTAACACAGCCACAAAGGTATATATACACCAATAAATTATCAAACACAACTTATATTCCTACCACAACTGTAGGCCTTCGCTTTTACAAACACGTCTGATAATTACTTGTTTGTAAAAGCCAAGAAATGTAACTGTGGTTAAAATGTAAGTTGTGTTTGACTGATAATTTACTGGTTTATACATAATAATACAAAGGGATGAATAATATAAAGATGAAGGTCTTTTCTATAATCACAGTACCATTTTTATTAAAATATACAAAATAATGCAGAGCAGTATTTCAAGGTGTCAGTAAATGAAAATTTATAAGAAATCATATCTCAGCAGATGTGAAGTGATGTTCCTATTCTGAATTTGTGAGGTCATGGTCAAGTAACTATCACAGTCAGTCACCATAAACACCACGACATGGATTAATATAAAACAAAATACTTATCTTATATAAACTTATTATGGTAACAGTTTGTCATGCCATGAAAATTCCATTCCAATTAGCATTGTGGTCAGCAAGCAAATGTGTTACAAGTACAAGAAAGGAAAAATGATGTAACTGACCACCCTCTACAAACCAGTCTATGAAAAGTATGGCAATATTTGTGTAATGTGGAACAATACTGTCACCACTACCAAATACCAACACATGAACAGTGCTTCAATTTCTTTAGTAATTACCTTCTATTCATGCATTAGTATTATATTATTTATAAACTGACTTTACTGTGTACGTGACGTTTTGTATATTGACAAGTCTAATGTTACCATGTAACTATATGGACGTAAAATTATTGATTCATACAACAGTAATGTGCCGTCCATTATTAAACGCCTATTACATGAGATCTAAAAATGGGATTGCAATTTGATAAAAAAAATAAGATTAAAAGTTTAAAAAATTCCACCATACCTTGCAAGTCTCTAGTTGGGCTTCCTCTTTACCCAGAAGAATCTTTAAGGCCTGAAGCCCTTCTTTCATTTCCTCCACTTGTACCATTATTTTGAAACAAATACCAGCTGTATTGACATTTGAACCTTCCAATATTTCTGCAGCCTGCTTCAAAAGGTCGGCTTCTTTTACGAGGGGATTCAAGTCTAGAGAATGCATATCACTATTGCAAGCTTTCCTTCCATCAACGGATCTATCCATGTTTCGCTGTCACAACCCTAATTCTACTTTATTTCTTAATCCGTACTGAAATCCCGCCAAAAAGTATTCATTTGGTTATGTGATCCGAATGAACAGGTATACCACATTTAAGAAACTCATATGCGTACTTGTGGCCAGTTGATGGAAATATTGGTACTACTAATTTTCTGTGGGTTGAAATTCAATAGCGTACAAATGGGATAGAGGATCCGTGGTGCAAACGCAGCGTGCGTACTGATCCACACCTTTTGTCCGTTTTAACTATGGTCACACGGATTCACAGATTAATACCTCGTACCCTCTGCCTAGCACAGATCATCTAGTATAGGTGCCAAGTTCGGAATCAAGATGGTCAGTGTTAAGAGTGATAGCTATTTTTGTAATACCAGAAGATAATTGTAAGAGGTTTCAAATAATGGAAGTCCTTGAAATTCACCGTTATCCACAGTTCATGGACCAGTGTTGCGATTTAATTAATATGGAATGGCCCAGAAGTAAAACTGCAAGGTAAATATATTCTAATAATAGCCATCTGTTGGGTTATTACACCTGCAATATGGGAGGTTTGCTTCGACGTTTCGGTGGAGCATGCTGCGTTCATCCTAAGGATGAGTGCATTTGGTACAGTTGGATGCTGAAGTGATTTGGGGGCCAAGTCACTTTGCGATTGCCCATCCATTCATTGTTGTGTCAAGACCCAACAGGGGTTTGTGACCAAATTTTAATCCATAAGTTTTGGCAGTTTCTGCCTTGGTTTTTCTGGGGCGTTGCCTGTGACGTGACGATGGGTTTGTCCATTGATGGAAGTCACACCCCTTGTCTGGTGCTCCAGTTTTCAAGTTTTACATTGTTACAGGTGTCTTACATATGTGTAGAGCTCTTCTGCCCCAATATTCCGAAGACACCTTACCAGTTCAGGCCTTACACAACAGATTATACCCATCCTTCTTTCTTTATCTTTAGGTAATTTAATTGCGAGTTGGTTGCTCATTAATGAAAATCTTTGTATAATCTGTAAAAGCTATGAAGGTAAATTTGTATTTACTTGCATAATGTTCTGCATTTACCTTACTTTTTTTAATAATAAAAAGTGGGTCAGGCAGTTTTTAAGAAGTAATTATGTGCAACATTGACCTTTCTGAACTGTCATAATTCCAAATCTGTCTTTTGCATGTTTTGATCCTAACTGAATCATCTTCAAGCAGAAATAGTCCATGAATACAAGAGTCATTGTTAGGCTTTACATTATTTATTATACTGTCTTTTGTATGAAATGTTTTTAAAGTGGAAGAGCACAGGAGACACAAAATTCACACCTTGTATCCTACTTTCTAGACTTGTACTGAGACAAATATTTATGTATAAAATGCTTTCCACAATTACAGTGTTCAGAAAACCTTTACAGTTGACAAATATTTGTCACTGAAATTTTAAAACATCCATGACATTTTTATGGTTGCTGCTCTGCTATCTAGGTGCTAAGCACGTTACCATGTCTCTGTATACAGACTGTTACAGCTTGCAGTAATGTAGAAGAGCATGGTACACGTTTTATGTTCTGGGTCTCACTGGTTATCCTATAGCTTGACAGAGCACTCATCACTTTTATTTCATTAAAAACTTGGTTCCCTTTATGTAGTCATATTTTTTACGTGTGTTCACATATTTGTAGAAAGCGCCTATTAGCTTCATGTCTGTCCATATATAACAGCTTGGCTCCCATAAAATGGGTTTTCATGAACTTTGATATTGGTTACTTACATGAAAATCTGTTGAGAAAGTCCAAATTCCATTAAAAGTCATACAAAAATAAAAGGTTCTTCACATGTTGACCTAAGTACATTTCATTGTTTCTGGTGACATAAAATTGCTGACAGCGACCGTGTAGTACCGCAGTGTAGAAGGAAAGCATTACTGCATTTCTATGACAAAATGAATATTGGTTTTATTGTTGGCATTGCCAGACTAGTAAAGGGAATGCATTGTTGCATGTTTCTGACAATGCATTCAGTATTTATATTGTTGACAGCAACATACGTACATCAATACAATTGAAAAAGTGTTGAGTCCCTATGGCAACATTGCTGACAACATTGTTCGATATTGTTGGCAGTGACATGGCTCAAAAATGGTTATGCAAAATCGCCACAGTGTAATGTTATATGTACATTCACTATATTGTTGCAGTATAGAATTAAATTTAAAAAGCTGGACAGGAAATGTTACTCAGATATTAAAAAAGGGAAACAAAAATAGGGGTACAGTGGACTGTCTTAAATGTATTGTAGCACTACTGTAGTATAGTTTTTCAAAACATTCAAAATTATTTATGTTGGGGAGTGTCAAGTTTTTAAATTATTAATGGTGAGACTTCTTTCTGGTGGTACACAATCATTAGAACAAAAGTAAAACAAGTATGTGTATAGTCAGATGACAAGTACAGTACTTAGTACTTGATCAGATTCACTAAAGGTTAATGGCAATATACTTATTTTACAGAATGAGTCTAGGCATTGAAGTGTTAAATCTACTATATGTGTCCATAACACTTGAGTTCTGTTAATCTCATTCCATGTAGAGATTTCCTGTGTATGGTTTTACAGGTCATTGTATTCTTATGGTAAAGGATTTAATACAAGCAATTATTTGTTTCAGACTGAGACGTTTGGAGATGTCATGTGACAGTTTTCCAATATGCCTTGTTCTGGTGCACTCACATGAAGTCTTAGGTCACAGCAGATTGTCATCACTGCCAAGCCTGCCTTTGGGATGTCTAATTGAATCAGGTTCAAATAAAGATTGTCTGTCATTTTACTTCTAGAATTTGCACTTAGTGAAAGATTAAATTTTGATTTTACCTGTCTGAAAATGGTATAACAATCACTTGCATCAGCTAAAAATGTGTATGTTATTGTTTTGTGTAATCAGTTACTTCTTTTAAGGAATTATTGTCCATTGTGAGAGTTGTAAGTCATGTGCAGTATGATGTCCAATTGGATTTCATCAGTCAGGAATGGTGTATGCGTAGCATATCTCCTGCCTCGGCAATGAATAGCTTTGTTTGGGTAGCAATCACCCTGCCATATCAGACTTTTTTGCAGCATGAATATTTTTCCCAATTTCAAATTTCTTTGTTTGGGCACATTTAAATTGGATCATAATTCGCAGATGCACATATTCATTGCAACTTTTAAGTAGTTTTCAAATTTTGGAACATGACAATCAAACTTGATATTTCATTCAACATTGTAACGCTTTGACAATCGTGTATGACATCTGGATACAATGTTCTGTTCACAGTCACTCGATCTATGGGGTCCAACAGGTTAGGAACTCACCTGAAGACGGAAGCAGAGATGGCTTCCAAAGCGTAGTGTTTTGTGTTTAAAAAATCAATAGATGATGGACAGGGTCCTAGAAAAGAAGATTGGATCTAAACTTGATATGTGTCTGCTTTATCATTTTAACATCGGTGCTTTTCTTTTTTTGAGCCCAGGGGTTCTTACTGGTTTATGAGCTGATCAATCTACATGGTGTCATCACATAGTATACATACTATATTTTTCATCTGTAATGTAGATGCTACTGCATCTACTGACTTCCATGCTGCTGCCTTAGAAGTACACAAGTTCTCTTGTGATGGGATTAGTGAGTCCAGTGTTCATACAACTGCTTGGGACATTTTTGGGAGTTCTGCGTTTTAAACTTCGCCTGTGGTTATTCTCGAATTGTAATGATGTCATAAATTCTCCTCTTCTATGATAATCTGTGAGAGGAAATGTGGGTCTCTTAAGGTTGTGACACTCACACACTTCCATGATTGTGATTGTGCTCATCAGTCAGTAGGCTAGGTACAAATCTGGGGGATATCTTGCATATTCCAATCTGTTGTTACAATCCTGTGGCATGATCTAAATGAGATTGTCACTTCATTCACCAAAGCAAAGAGCAATGTTTGTTTTCGTGAACAGCCTGCATTCGCACATTTTCTTCCATTTTGTTCTTGGGAGGCTTTCCAGAATGATTTCCATTATTTCCTGATGTCACTCCACTTTTGGACTTAGAAGACCAGTAAAATGGTTGAGCTCTGCCCATTATTCCTTTCCTGAAAGTAAGTGTTAACATATGGGTTTCTGTGCCAGTTTTGCCAAGTTTGAAGCAGATTTTGATGCAGGTGTGCTGTTTATTTACATCTGCCATGTTCTGATACAAGACAGGGTCACAGGAAGCATGTTCGAACACTCATTCACTCACTAACTCTCTCTCTCTCTCTCTCTCTCTCTCTCTCTCTCTCTCTCTCTCTCTC
>Ga0268261_10002025_pt1 | contig 14393 bp, 11 predicted proteins | sample TergutNc150P1_FD_190353 | JGI IMG/M metagenome (GOLD analysis project Ga0268261, IMG submission 190353) | Nasutitermes corniger P1 segment gut microbial community from laboratory colony in Florida, USA - Nc150 P1 (SPAdes) (version 2) | ecosystem: Host-associated > Arthropoda: Insects >... | reverse complement strand
TAATAATAATAATAATAATAATGATGATGATGATGATGATGATGATGATGATGATGATGATGATGATGATGATGATGATGATGATGATGATGATGATGATCATCATCATCATCATCATCATCATCATCATCATCATCATCACAAAGCATCCAAAAATGTCATAAAATTAAAATATTTGGAGAAAGACAGGAAAAAATCAAAATTATATTCATAAGGATGTTAATTTTAGATGTAAATTAGCCAATACTTTCAACCATTTCATTCACAATCTTTTACTATCCCAATTCCTGCACAGAAACTTGCCTGGGTTATTCAATTATTTACCTCACATTTTTTATGTACAAGCCAGCAGATGCTTATTCAAGTGCTCTAAATCATAGGTACCCCTCCCTATACATAACATGTCCTTGTAAAAGGCCTTTCCTAAGCAGATCACATTCCTTTTTATTTAAAGAAACTGTTTTATCATGCATCCAGTGTTCATCACATCACCACAACAGCACTTTACTGAATACTACCCTCACTTTTTTTAAATTCAGTTCATATCTTTAATAACAAATTTCCCGTTCAAATATGTCCTATACTATTATTATATGTATGTCTCAGCCTTCCAAGTAACCTTAAAGAAAATTTGTTTTTCTAATTCAGGTCTAAAATCATTTTTTACTTCCAGCATGAATAAATGCTACAGTTCTTGTCCAGTGAGACATAGCAACATAACTAAGTCCTACAACTGACACAATTCACCTCAGGTACAAAGGAAAATAAAAAGTATATGACATGGAAGAGACTGTGGCTATCATCATACGATAATATAAAATGAGCCAGTCTGATAACTGGAAACCAAAATCGCCATACTTCAAGTCCACAAATGTATCACAAGTTAAACTGGCAATGCAATAAAATGCAAATATGTTCGAATGCCATGTATGAATACAAGCTGTAATAATAACCAATATAAAAATAAAGTCTAAAATTTGTAATAAAAAAAGAATAACAGGTGTAGTAGTTTCTACTGACACCCTACCTCCAAAATCTGTACTTGATTTAAACTAGTTTTTCTCAATTAACTGCCATGACTAACACTCTGGAAGGCAATTCCAATAGGCATAATCAATCCAGTGTTGTTAAAGTTACAAGCTCAATCAAATAAAAACACAAATAATGTCAGACAGAAAGTTACACACAGTTTATACTTAAACACTTCGGTGTAACGTCACAATAGGAATGAATTATATAGCACTGCCTGCATGCAAAAGAACACTGGCAGGCCGTGGAAGAAGTTACAGACTTTTACATTCCACAATACCTCTGAAAATTCATCAGCAGACTATTCTGTGAATTCACACTGTAATTAATTTTATTTTCATTTAAACTTCAGTATGTAAAAACACAGTGTTTTAATGATGCTAACCAAATTTTCCATCAGTCATCAACAAAAAATATTTATATGTGCATAAGCTTTAAGGTATTTTTTTCTTTCAGTACATCAGACATATATCCAAACACTGATGCTGCAAAGTTCTGAACTACAATTCCATGCAGCAACAAAATGTTGCTAATAAAGACAGTTTGTCCCAAAAGGACAAAAAGGTTTGTTTCAAACTTGTAAAAATAAAGACATAAATAAATAAATAAATAAGGATTAACTTAAACTTTAACAGTCAAAACAAAATCAGACCCTGTCTTCTAAATTCTTCTGAGAGGACATTTTTCATTCAGTTTTCAACACTTCTTGCTCCTCAGTCATTGAAAAAATAAAACATTACAAAATAAAATAAAATATTAAAAGACTAGTTACAGTATGTACAACTTGTGGCTCAACATTCCACTTTTAGGAGGAGATTCAATTCAGATATCAGGTTTCAAATGACCATATAAAACTTTGTTGTGAATTTCAATCAAAATCATACATCAATTGAATATTACACGTATTCTGATTTATGTTAACATTTCCCTCTATCACACAAACATGTCTCATCCTTCAAAAATTAATTTTACGATAGTTGCCACAGTTTAAGAGCTGACTGGTCAGTTAAATCATGAATATAGTAGAGTGATAAACTGCAGAATTAAATATGTGCACACACCACTGCAATTCTTCACCCACCTGACAAGAGTATGCACTTTCCAAGTTAAGATCCTTCACATATGATCACTTCTCAAATTTCATTCCATACAGATTTGTCTCATCCTTCTGTCAGATTCAAAATAAATGTCACCAATAAACAAAAGTGTTGTTGAAGCCACAGGAATGTACAACTATCTTTCATTTTTTAAACTGATAAGGAAATATGACATATCTGTTTTTTCACCAGCCTTCTTTGCAATGACACACACAAGTATTACACGTGTGCTCAATTTAAACACTGTAACATAACAATAAATATGGCAAGACTAAACGCTTAACACAAAAACAAGAACTACCAGCCTTGTAAAAGAAAGGTAGAAGTTTTGCTGAAAACAGCACAGCATTAAGTGTGTACATTATATTAATAAACTGCATATGTAACATATACAACAATAATACACACATGTTCACAGCAAAATATTTTTACCTTTGACTGATATGTGAATAGAAAGATCATGCAACTGATCACTATCTGCACTTCACTGAAATATGCACAGTATTATTCTCCGAAGCTGTACTCATAATGTTTCAAAGTTAATAAGGCAAATGGAAAAAGACAAGCATCCCTACTGCAATCAGATTGGTTTGCATGTGTAATTCACACTTTTAAAGACTGGAGTAAGTTGTGCAAGCATACCATCCCTTGGGATAAATGTCACAAAGTTATTATACATTTCCTACAAAATAGTCCATAATTTTTTAACTCCAAGCATCCCACATGCTTCCACATCATGGTACTGTATATCAGACAAATGTATTCAATAAAATTTTTCAAAATGCAGAACAGAAATGAAGTCACATGGCATACATCACAAGACTGATTATAATACATTCTACATGCACTGTAGTAGGCATAATTCAGTGACAGTTTCTTTTCATTATGCAACTCTTAACTTTCACATCACCAACAGACAAACAAAGTTTAAAGTTAAAAAATGTGGTAACGGTTTTGCTGAAAGTGAAAAATTGTACCATTAGCATTAACCTTCTGTATGGTTGAATGGTTTCACACTTTGAGTCTTCATCACAAGACATCATCTACTGAAAGTATGGAGGTCATTGTCTTAAATACAATTAGATCTCACTTCATGTTCTTCATCTTTGGGTTGCTTTACTATTATTTCACACAATGTGAAACCCATAGGGTTAACATTAGCTGCAAGAATACTGTAATATGATACGAATGACTTTTGTGATCTATTAAGTTTCGCAAGTTTGAAATCCTGGAATTGGTGATGCCAAACCCTGCAGGAACAATACAGGAATATATATGTATGTATCAAAGGTGCATTTGTTGGTGTCATGAATGAACAACTTAATTTAACTGGGAGTTCCAGTGACATTCTGGTTCCCAATTGAGCACAACTGTTGCATGACAGTAAAGATACTGTGCAGTATGAACAGCCCTTTCCTTCACAAGGCTGATCAAATGTGGGGATAAATAACCTTGGCTTCCCTCAAAATAAGTTCCTCCAACACAAGGCCTCACATTCTACTTCCTCAACGTAAGAAGTTCACAACTGATAATGTGAAAATGGCACACATGGAATATGTTCTAAGGCTTCACAGTACTTTCTATGAACCATCAGACCACAATATTTCCTATTATATGCAATCAAACACTCAAGTACCAGGACTGATGCTATTACAGAAGTATGGTTTGGTGCAAAAGCCAGTTGTAGCTGGTTTCTGTTACTTCATATTATGACCAATGGGAACTGTTCAAAATAAAAATTCTAACTCCCATTCATGCACATGTACTCCAAATCTAAGTTGTGTTTTCCTGTTGCCACACAGCAGCAACATCAAACTTCAAGACTGTTTTCAAACTCAGCAAAACAGTTACAGAAACAAACAAGATGCTTGAAATGTTCACGGATGTGAAGCTCTGTCTTGTAAGCATGTCTTTCAATGGTTTAAAATGTTCAGAGAGGGATGTGAGGACTCTGAATATGATCCAAGGAGTGGGCAGCCATCAACTGCTCAAAATTTGGGAACAGTTGCAAAAATTCAGAATCAGTGGCCAAAGGCCATCACGGAACTCTAAAGCTGATGAAAGATGAACTTCACACTAAACAGGAGATGATTCCTCATAGTCCTCATGAAAATTTGGGAAGGAAGAAGACCTCAGCAAAGTGCGTTTCACAGATTCATGGACGAGCTCATGCCGCCATGACAATGAAACGATTCCTCCCAAATTTTAGCATAGTGATCATCTGCCATCCACCTCAACAGCAGACTTTTTTCCTAATCCCTAAAGTGAAAACTGCTCTCAACTTAAGAATTCAGGACATCAAGGATACCATGGACTTCAAGAATTTAATGCAGCCCCCCCCCCGAATACCATCAGTAACAGTTCTGTTCAAATTTTAGAAAGTAGTGTGTTACAGTCATGGGAGATAACCCTGAAGGAATATACAAAAATTTTCTTCTTTTTTCAAGCATATCTGCTCTTTAAGCATCAATCCTGGAATTTTATTGCTATACAACTTCTGCTGTCAATACAGCATCATTAAGTAACCAACTGAACTTCTACAGTTCAGGACTGTGTTCTGGTATATATAAAAATAATGTCAGGTGACACACTCCAGATGCTGCTACATAAGCAAATCAGTAAATACATTAGCAGCTCAGAATGTAAAGTACTGCCTGTGTTGTACTTCGTCCTGCAGCATGCTTCCTTTCCCCTGTTCACACAAGGTAGATATCATTAAGATTTCTTGTTGGCTTCGTATAAATATAATTTTTTTTTATCATCCTTATGCACAGTGACATCAGTTATCAACGTCATGGACGCAAATATTTCAAAATTGGGATTTATAATCTTGCCACGTGAAGGAATGTAGGTACTTGACGAATCACCCAAAGTGTTGCAGTTACCCTTATTTTCACATGTAAATACATGGAACAGAACTCTCACTCATGACATTCCACTTCAACGTACTGTAATGTTTCAATGGCATAAAAATAGTTAAATACTTTCAAAAATGCTTCCTCCAGTTTTATAAGCATACATCACCAAGCTGGAAAACCCAATTTACATGGATTACACACCCTGTCCTTGAATACATTCACAATAATTCAGCCACTCTTTGTGTTATTTCTTTTCACTAGGTAAAGTTATACAATACATATCAGTTCTAGGATTAACAGTTACGTTCCTTGGAATTCTTTTGATTGTCTCAGATATTGGCATTTTCTCTTTAAAATACTGAAAATTATAGGCCCTATGGGTCAATATATACTGTACATCACCCTGTTTTGACAACCCACCTACACCTATGCTTTACGTACATGTGCTATGTCCACTCACAGAGATATAATACAATACATGAATATATATGTAATTAGCAATTCCAGTGCAGAATGAGGTAATAACTGACAATTTTAACAAATGCATGGTTCCTTCTCTTGGGGGGGGGGAACTAAACATTAATTGTCCCTAAACAAATTTTAATGTACAGTGATACATCGGCTAACGAGTGACCCTGCTAACGAATTTTTCGGCTAACGAAGATTTTTTTCGCTGTTTTTCGGACTCGGCTAACGAATGTTTTCGTGGATGCGCGTGCTAACATAAAGCAGCAAACATGAATGGTCGGGCCATTCCAGGAGCTTATCTTTTCCGTCTGTATCTGTGTGACAAAGAAATGAGCTGACCACATCACATAGGGGAGACCCACCAACCCGACTAGGTTGCTTACGTTCGAGACAGCGAGAAGTGAGATGCCTGATAACATAAGCTGCTTCGGCTAACAAAGATTTCGGCTAATGAGCGTGATTCCGGAACGAATTATCTTCGTTAGCCGAGGTATCACTGTATAATCCAAGAGTCAGAAGTGTAAGATACTCATTGTTAGGATGGAAAGATCAATATACTGTATTTCCCACTTCATGAGATGCTACAAGTGAAAGGATGCACCACATAATTAGTAAAGGATTATTAAAGATTTAATAACCTACTAATGTAACAATTCGTATGTATATTATGTGTTAAGACAAAGGGTGAATTATGGAGACATTTTAAAGGGTATCTTATCTTATCTTGTGAGGTGGGAAATATGGTACTCTTAGTAAGGAGAGTCCAGTCAATAATGAAATTTCAAAACAGAAGACACAAAAGAAATCTGTATAATACCAGTGTGAATCACATTGAAGATCTATGGTGAATCAAAATTTCCTGGAAGTAAATCTAGGTACAGGTCCACATTACTAAATGTCTACTGTACCAAAACTATCATTGCAGCACAAAGCTATAGATCGAGATCACCACATTACGCTAAAGTGACTGGATATGTGCACGGCCAATACTCAAAAGTTCTGTGTTACTAAAATGGACATCTAAACATCATGCAAATGTCTAGATATATGCACTACCAGTACGCAAAGTCTGTGTTAACAGCTTACAAGTTTTAAGTTACTTGTCCACTGAACACTGCAAACTCATATTTGTCTACTTAAAATTACTGCTTAATTCATCAACTGAATTAAGTTCCCAACATGCAAAATTGCAGCATAACTAAAAAAACCTGTATTGATACATTAAATAAGTGATATGTGTTAAAAAAATTATTCTGTCATCACTCAAAAACTAACATTTATTTAACAAGTCTTCATTTATATAAGCAGCTAACAGTATCAGAGATGACAACCATCCTCTTATCAACAAAACATGAACCTTCACTGTCCTGGAATAAAGAAATTTAAATCCCCCAATACTACTGGGTTAGCAGCAAGATTTTAAGGTAACTGTATTTTCAATGAAAAAATGTGCCACTCTGCTAGCTGAGATGCACACATGTACCATAACAGTAGTGAAATGCAACGGTTAATCTGATGCAATTCTTTGTATGCAGTACCAAAATCATAATTATACCAAAGCCAACACACTAGCATCTTCATGACAAAATGTATCAACTTTTTATGGATTTACCTGTCTCAAACACTCTAATGCTTGCACTTAACAAGTGAGAAGTAACTATTCAAATGCCCTTATGCAACTTCCTAACTTTACAAACAACATTGCTACCAATACACTTACACCACCCAATTATAATAATCTGCATTACAATTGGGTAAAATACAATTACATTCATAAGTGGACTGTTCTATGCATGGTCTATTAAACTGTGCATAGATGACTAAAATTTAATGTTACCAAGCCCAGTTGGTTCTCATGGCAAAAATTAATTAGGTAACTTTAATAAAGTTCTGTACACCATGAAAGCTAATAAAACCCCCTGTGAAGCATCACTCATTTGGATACAGTTTATGCTACTTACAACCACTGACATGCAGTGGCACGTTCACTTACAATTTCCTCTTCTAGTTTTGAAGGTAAATGTACCTGTCGTAGTTTCTTCATTTCTCATTACTTATTTTATTGCGACTATACCAGTGACTTTAAAGTAAACAAACTGGACAGTTTCCTTCTTCTCCATTCAGGAAATATGCAATTACGAGTAATGGTACTGCCGCAGCATATATATGGAGCAATGGTCAATATCTGCAAATACAGTAACAAACCAAAATGTTATGTACCTTAACAGCTTTCATAGCAATAAAATTCAGTCAAATTTTTGCAGGCTGACAGCCATATTGGGTGGTTCAAATTCACCAACATTTCTGTCTCTAGCTTGACAGTTAGGATATCAGAACCCTGACGATAAAGACACAGTCGGTACCTGAAACATTTCTGTATGTGAGCCACCTGACGAGGCTGTCAGCATAAGAAGATTTTATAGAACAAAATGTCTTTAACATTACAGTCAAACAACACGTCTGAAAATCCACACTGATTTTTAATTCATGCTTACATGTACACTCAACACACTGCATAATGGATGATATTAAAAACCATGCTGATACAATATTTTTCATTCCATACAAAGCAATAAATAATCACCAAGTTTAAAGGGTCTATTAAATGGCACATTTACATGTACAAGTAAACAAAACCTCAATTTGCCTGTTTAATGTTACATCATTATAAGTCTTATAATTCATTTCAGAACTCACATTAACAACCCAACATGCTTTAAAATTTATAACATGGAGCCATGCTTCCGAACTGCTTAACTTTTTGGCTATTATATCACATGATTAATTGTAGCTTTCAAAGTGGTTCACCATCAAAGTTGCTCCTCTTTTATGATGTTTGCAGTACAGCACTGGGCTCGGCTATGGAGGATCTTACTGCCTCCACATTATGGGTCAAAGTGATATAAAGAAAGTGTTCTGGGAATATGAGCAGGAAGTCTGTTGGTCCCAGTGGCTCACATATTTCCGGTCACAAAATTCTTTGGCTACAAACCATCTCCTCTTTCGCTCTATACTGTGCAGACGTGAAGCAAACTTATGTTATGGATGAGCTCGATGAGAGGACCACCCATGCTCACAAAAATATACACAATTCTCCCACATTATAATTCAAGTTCAGCTTAAAAACGGGGTTAACAGATCTTGCTGTGTGAGTTCATGTGCCTCATCATACGATAATACTGAATTATAATTAACTGCTGTGATATAATTTCTTGTGTTACCTGATATGTGCATGCCTCCTTCCCCATGTTGCATACAGACATAGAAGTCGTAGAATGTACGAAGAAATTTAGTTGTCTTGGGGAGGCTCCATAGCACATATGACAGCTTTCATAACACTAGCAGCAGCTAGGGCAGCATATGGCTGCCACTCCGAACGACGAGAACCATCACCACGATAATCTGCCACACCACGAAGACACAAGAAACTGTCACGACAGTTCCCAAGTACTGAATCTAGGACAGCATCGAATTCCGAGTCAAACACCAGAGCACCACGTTTTGATGAGAACATCTGCCGCAGTCTATCATCTCGTGACACAGCTCGTCCTGATGCTACTGGGGACAGGTGAAGAACTGGACAACCAGTCTCCCTGTTGTAGGAAGAAAATCACAACAAAATTTCATAATAGCAAAACACATGTCTGAAATACATATGACAATGCTGTACTGGAAGAACATGACAACCAGTCTCCCTGTCACAATAACAATATGAAAACATGGTTTTAAAGTGAATATACAAAAACATATGGCAATGCTGTAGTTGAAGAATTAAACAACCAGTCACCCTGTCTTTGTAACAAAATAAAAACAGGGTTTCAAAATAGGAACACAAATGACTCAGGCATACACAATAACGCTGCAGTTGCCTTAACCATTTCTAACACCCTGACAATGAAATGTGCAAAAATGGCCATATTAGATCCAATATTTACAATTCAAATAAATCAACCAACTAGATGCAACAATTTCTCAAGTTTATTACTTGACGTTTATGTACAGCTCAACATGTTTGAAGCGTCCTCACGCCCGAAACATGTTGAGCTGTACATAAATGTCAAGTAATAAACTTGAGGAATTGTTGCATCTAGCTGGCTGATTTATTTGAATTAGATTCAATATGTTTGTATGTTTATCTTTTCTGTATATATAAAGATAAGAACTGTTGAACAAAAGTTTATGACATTTTATCATCAAAAAGTTTACTGAACATAATTCATCAACACATTACAACTCTGGTTAAAATAAAACAGTAATAACGGCCACATTACCTGAAGAACTTACATGCATTTCTGCACACATCTCAAGCATAACTCAGTAAAATTTATCAAAGAGAAAAATGAAAGATATTTCATGATCCATACACTTTTTCGATTAGTCTTTATGCTTTTCAAGGCAACTAAACAAAACGTCATGTAAGATGTGCCATCAAATTTTACGTCCATTTGTCTCATTTGCTTGTTCAATGCTACGACGTCAAAAGGTGCCACTCATAATTTGCAAATCTCAAAGAAGACAGTTAACACATTAGAACTGTGACACCAGGCTACATTTCTCTGACTTCCTGTAAATACAATTTTATATTATTGTGATTTAAGAACGGTGTGCAGAAAATGTTACAAAATGCTTTAGGACATGATTCACATATTGCAATTCAGGGATATGCAGATTTTACAAAAATCTAAAAGCCACCTCAAAATTCTAGGCACTAAAAGGGTGACATGAAGCAAGTTTGATACTAAGGACCCATAAATATTAGATGTCACCACACATAAAATTCAATTGCCTGGGTGAACTGGCACCTGGGATTTGTACTCCCTGTTCTAATTAAACATAAATGCTTTTTTAAAAGTATCCAAGGAATTAAAAAAAAAAGTCAAACCATTCAATAAGACATTTCTTATACCACTACAACCAATAACAATGCATTAACAACTAACTTATTCTCTTTTAATTCAATACACCACCAGAATAAAAGCCCACCAGTGGATATGCTATGAGAAGCAGAAATGCTACCCACACCCATCTTCTGGGATGAGATGCTATATAGTGTGGCAGACATTCTACTTCACTGCATGGCATCACATCCCACAAGACTATTCAGTACTGCCATGAGAACCTCAAGTCTCACATTGTGATGCTTTTGTTTATTACCCATTTTTTATTGGGAATGCACTATCATGACAGTGTGCCTAGCATCATTCTTTTAATACAAACAGCATTACTCCCAAGCTGAAGTCAGGGAGCCAGTGCCTGTAGTAGCACCTAGAGGTAGGGCTCATTTTCAAATGATACATCAACATTTTTGGTCTATATACATACCTGTGTGTTATGGGGACATCACTGCCTGGTAGGGGTGAAGGATGAGCCACTTCTATAATATCCTGTTGTCCAATAGGCATGTAAAGCTTGTCAGAATCAAGTGAAGGTTGTGAGAACTCTGTCTCATTAGTGTCTGCTTGCAGTATTTCAGTTGCTTCAGCCAAGTACCGCTTCCACGGCACACTGCCTCCTTCTCTTTCTGACTCTGCTTTTAATTTTGAAACAATTATTTGTAGGCCACAATCCCGTGGATAATAGTCTTTTGTTTCAAATTTGTAAGTTCCATCATCATTTGAAACTGCATTCTCACAGAAGATGTAGGTGGGACTGGAACAAAAGCAATACAATACAATACACTGTATAAATATGGTTCCAGCTAATGACATGTTTCACATACAGAAGATCTCAAAAAATCAATGAAGGTGTCAGAAAATAAATGCCATTCATTATTGCTTTATTGAAAAATTAGCATTTTACCTATTGGGACTATTCGGATGTGAAGCTACAACATCACCAAGCCGAACATGCTTGCTGTAGTCTGTGTAATGGGGGACACCACCCCCAACTCCAACCAGGAACACATAGTCCACCTTCTGGAATGTTCCTGAAACAATCACATGACATTACCTTCAATTTCTGCAGGTCCTATAAATGCATGATTCCTAACAAATCACAACCTACACTTCATTCTCTTCTTCTCCCATAAGACATTTTCACTGTATGAGTCCGTAAGCAACAACTTCCCATCTATCTTCGTTTTTCCAGAGCTCCTTCTCATCAACCACCACTCCCACATTCTTCCTTCTGCATGCCATCTTTCTTAACCTGCTGTTACGATGGTGATCTCAGGCTTCCTCTTGGATATTTTCCTTCTAGTTGCATATTCAAAATCCTCTTTGGGTTTCCCATCTTCATTAATTCTTAAAACTTGCCCATACCACCTTACCCTGTAAGTAATTTATCTTCCAAGATACTTAACTCTATGATTCTCAATGTTTTGTTTCTTATTCCCTCTCTTCTTGTTTTCCCTCCTTTACCTCTCAGAAACCTCTTTCTCTTCTGTTTACACTAAATAACACTGTTACTGAACCAATGCCTGATGAATGGAAGTTGGACAAACAAAACTAAACAGTGACATTCTAAGGTAAACTATGTGCTTCAGTTCCACCTGGCACTGTTAAGGCTTAGAATCAGTCCAGTAGGAAACATTGCTCTGCTCCAATCACTCCACCTTTGCCCAGAGTGTTGAATCCTTTGACACTTGCCAGCAATGGTTCATGATGATAGCAACAAAAACAACACGTTGTTGTTGTTATAATTATCATCATCATCTTTACGATCTGTACCCCTGATCAAATTGATCAATGCAAGATGAGATAGACGGTGCATGTGGCACATACAGGGTTTCAGTGGGGAGACCTGACAGAAAGAGGTGACTTCAAACACCTAGACATAGATGGGTCAATAATATTAAAATGGATCTCCAAGAAATGGGAGGGGGAGAAGGCAAGGACTGGGTTGCTCTGTCTCAGGATAGGTAGAGGTGGTGGGCACTTGGGAATGTAGTATTGAACCTTTGGGTTCCATAAAATGGAGGAAAACTGGATACAACATGTAAATAGAATGCCCCGTAATAGATTACCCAGGGTAATGAAACGCTATTCCCCAACTGGCAGAAGGAATCATGGCAGACCTTTGAAGAGACTTCTGGATACGTGAGACCGGAACGGGTCAACAAGTGGCCCAACTCCATGACAGATATACGATGATGATGATGATGATGAAAATGGAGGAAATTTCTTGATTAGCTGAAGACCTGTTAGCCTCTCAGGAAGGACTCTGCTCTATGGAGTTTGTAGTTGTAGTGGTGGTGGTGGTAGTTGTTGTAGTTGTAGCTGTTGTTGTTGTTTGTTCATTTGTTTGTTGTACCGATATACTCAGTAAACACCCAGCACACCAGCACAACCTTGAAGTGCCATGCAGAAGGAGTGACAATAAAATCTGTAAAACTCAAGAATACTTGATGTGGTCAGTACACACTACTAGTATAGACCATGGATTAATTACCAAGAAGCCTAGTAGTGGTGTTTCCTGCAGCAGTCATGGCCTCCCTTGTGTGACCCACACTTGGCAGTTTGGTACACACAATACGATGAGCTCCTATGTTGCCCAGTGTGTAAACATTTGATTCTCCTGCAGAGCAAAAAAACAGACAATTAAGCAACATAATGATTACACCTTACATACTCAAAATTCACTGAAATATTTCTTCAAGAACTCCATATGAAGCTGACTCTTTTTAGTCACCGCAAAACTACATTTCTATACTTGACACTTCAACTGTAACATTTTACTATATCTGAAGATGTCCATTGCACGTCATCATTAGGACCAAATATTTAGTTCTGCTGTGACACATTAATGACAGTGCCAGCTTCAACAACAAACACAACCAATGTGGGTCCCTCCATTTTAAACTAGGTGCAAGAAGTTGGAATTTCTTTTACAAGCAATAAAAAAAAATCTCAATACAGACCATGTTATCAGACATCAAGCTAAAAGACATGTAAATTAAACAAAAATTGTAATTAGTTCCCATAAAAACAAGAAAGAGAAAAATACAATTTTAATACAAATCATATCCATAATATTAATAACAATCCCAGCCATTTTATACAGTTTTCCCATTGATCAAAATAGCTAACAACTTGCAATTAATATATACAGGCTTTTGGATAAAGGTGCCAGTCGATGGAACATCCACCTGACCATACACTGTGTCAACTTCCCTCAGATGACAACAGATATTAACAGAGTAAAAACACACATACACACACAAATAATTATACCGGCCTCTCAGACATCAGCAACATCCCTTGCAGTAATCTGCTGTTTAACACACTGGTTACTTCCTTGAAATGTGCCATGAATATGAAAACTGTGTTGTGGGAAATGCAGGGTAAAGGAAATCAGCCTCTAAAACATACATATGCAGAAGCCCTACCCTTGATCCACAAAGAAGGTAATGTCATTGAACCTAATAAATTAAATTATTTTTTAAATTTATTTACTTATATATTTATTCATTTATTGATTTACTTATTCCTTATTTACTTAGTACTGCTGTCAACAGCTCACACTATACAGTGCCAAATGATAGGATGATTAGTAAATAATGAATTGAAAAAACATATAGAAGAAATGGTCTTTACCTAATTTAAGCCATTATGCCAGTACTGGCCCAGAGGGACTGAGGAAAACCATAAAAACCTCAGTCAGGGAGAGCCAGTATGCCAGCCGAAATTCAAATCAGGCACCTCGCAGTCACATCAGAAGCACTATTGCATCAGCCAATGTGCTGGGTGAGAGACAAGCCTCAATGGCTGAAATTAAATGTTGTTTTCCACAGTTCTTCTACGTAACTGACTTCATAGTAAGCCAAACATGAGACAAACAAATAAAACAGGATATTTTAACCCTTTAAACCCCGAATTAAATCCCATCTGCTATTTGCTGGCATTATTAGGAGCTCACCATTTTCTCCACGTTAGCAGGATAAGGGTTAAATTATTAACCTTTAGGCTACTAATGTCATATATATATGGAGCACCCATTCTTG
>Ga0268261_10002024_pt1 | contig 14396 bp, 13 predicted proteins | sample TergutNc150P1_FD_190353 | JGI IMG/M metagenome (GOLD analysis project Ga0268261, IMG submission 190353) | Nasutitermes corniger P1 segment gut microbial community from laboratory colony in Florida, USA - Nc150 P1 (SPAdes) (version 2) | ecosystem: Host-associated > Arthropoda: Insects >... | reverse complement strand
TATATATATAACATTAGTCGCCTAAGGGTTAATAATTTAACCCTTATCCTGCTAACGTAGAGAAAATGGTGAGCTCCTAATAATGCCAGCAAATAGCAGATGGGATTTAATTCGGCGTCTAAGGCTTAATCGTTGTCTGTTAAATTGCAAAAATAAAAGAATGTTAATTTTAGGCTGATGGTTTAAATTGTTTTTGCAATATTTGTAACACTTGGTTCTTGCAAGGCTATTTTTTCACTTAATATAAAATCATTCAGTTAACACACCTTTATTTGTTTGATAACTATATCAGGCTACATCTTTCGGCCACATGGGCCATCTTCAGGCCTTTAACCCATTGGCATACTACTTTTTATAACACATGGCGCACCTATAAATACTAATTTTTAGGCGAAAATGGCAATTTTGTACATTTATATTTTATTCATGCAAAATTAATTTTTATTGACTTCAATACATACCCCTGTTGTGCTGTGATGTTGGGTTGATCTCTGAATTGCGTCTCACAGCCGGCTGTGTATTAATGGACCTAGCAAGCCCGGCCGTCTCACAGACGTCTGTGTATGCCAATGGGTTAACTTTATCATGACACTGATCCAAATTTTTGTTAACTTAACTTTTGAGATCTCAATAGTTTTACACGGATATGTCGTACTGATGTCCTTGTGGTTAAAACTATAACTGGGGAATATTTACTTATTTAGTTAAAATGCTTTTCACAAATTTTTGATTAAAACTAACATTCTTTCTATTAATTCTATATATTAAGTGTTTGTATGACCATTCCTTTTGTTTGTGTCTAGTTGATTCTTCGGTTATTTCTTATGGGTGTCGGTCCTGCGTGGTATTAAACCATTGAGAGATACAAACTATTTTTTCAGTTTCACTTTTAGTTCTGTGTAGCTGTTTAATGAAACACAGACACTTTTTTTGACTTCATGGGCTCCCATCACATGATATTCCTATATATATATATATATATATATATATATATATATATATATATATATATGACACAGTTCCTGTACTTGTTTCAGGATTTCAAAATTGTTGTTTTTCCTGCACTGGTAAATTTTTGTAACCTCTTCATCCAATTTTGAAATTGGGTTCCAATTTTTCATGTCTTATTGATATCATATGACAACTCAAATTGATGTGGCTCAGGATAGGGACAGGTAGTGGGCTCTTTTGAACACAGTAATGAACCTTCGGGTTCCATAAAAGATGATGAATTGTTTGACTAGCTGAGTGCTTGTAAGCTAACTTCTTAAGAAGAACTCTGCTCCATGGAGTTAGTTCATAATTAATTGAATTTTTTCTATATACTTGGGTCAGAGAAAGAATGAACATAAGTGGTAGGCATTCAGGTCAGCTGCCTACATCCCCATCCTAGCCACACTGCACAACTCTCTGTCAGCATCAATATCCAACTGTGAAGTTGGGTGAGTTAGAACCTGTATTTTTTACTTCTAAGACTTAATTTCAGTTTAGTGTGTATTATGCATTTACTGTATTTTTTGTAGGTGGAGAATTTCAACTTTAAAATAAAAGCAACATATACAGCTCTGATGGTGCGTAGAGTCATCCAAGCCCAAGGTGATACAAAAGTAATTGATGATCGAGACTATTATGGCAACAAGAGACTGGAACTTGCTGGCTCACTGCTTGCACTCATGTTTGAAGATTTGTTTAAGAGGTTCAATTGGGAAGTAAGAACACTGTTCTTCTTCTTCATCATCATTATCATCATTACCACCACCACCACATAGTCTCTCTTAGAACAGGTCCATGGCCCTTCCAAAGCAAGTTTTCCAGAGAGTGTCATCTAGTGCTTCCTCTTTCAATTTCCAGTATCTCCTCATTCCCTTAGGTCATCCAGTAGCTGCGTACATCTTCTTTCTTATCTTCCTGTCACCTCTATCTTTTCTTCTATTACTCTGCAATAACATGTTTTTAGAAGGGAGTTCTTATGCAAACTATGACCATTCCAGTTAGCTGTTCTTTGTTTTATTGTAGCTGGGATGTTCCTTTTCTTCTTGACTTTGTAATACTTTTTTTATTGTTCTAGAAAAGTTGATTTTCTTTTCCCACATGACAGTACATTGCACAGTGTTACGTATTGTGATATGTACGAGGGCCATCTCAAAAGAAATGCACAGAATGCAGTACCTACAGAATAGAACACCAGATGTGCGGTAAAGTGTTATAGTCCTTCAGTGTAGTCCTCCTTCTGCCGAATGACTGCATCCCAGCGTTTTGGAAGGTCCATGATACCCATCAGGTCTCTAGAACAGTTGAGCTGTCTGACGCGCGTCGGGTAACGGAAACAGGAAGGTCCTCCAGCATAGAGAAACGCACACCACGCATGTTGATTTTCAATTTTGGGAACAGGTCGAAGTCCGGGGGCCTCCTGTTGGGGCTGTAGGGCGGATGGGGTAGCACCTCCCAGCTGTATCTGTCCAACAATTCATGGACATCCTTACCAAGGTGGGGCCAGGTGTTGTCATGCAAAATCAAGATACTGTTTTCCAGCAAGTCTGGTCTGTTCGCGTGCATCTTATGCCTCAGTTTTTGCAAAAATTGACGGTGCAGTTACATTTGTACCACTCGGTACCCTGTCTGTCATGATCACACCTTTACAATCATACGCAGAAATCATCATTTGTTTCACATTCGACTGGGCCCTCTTGAATTTTTTCGGTCTCGGGGAATCTTTGTCTCTCCACTCATTGGACTGAGATTTCAATTCAGGCTCGAAATCCCGGATCTAGGTTTTGTCAATAGCAACCACCTTTTCAAGAAATTCGTTCTCTTCTTTGTGAAATTTGTGCAACAATTGTTGTGCAGTTTCCAAACGTCGACACTTTTGTTCCTCACTGAGGTTATGCGGAACCCACCAGGCGGCAATTCGACGTTTGTGCTAGCGTTCAGTCAAAATGCTGTAGGCAGATGCTCGAGAAATTCCAGCAGCATGTGCAGTTTCTTCACATGCCATTCTGCAGTCTTCCTCCAGGATTTGGAGCACACATTCCACACTTTGGTCATCAGTTGACGTTTGGGGTCGTCCTGACTTCGGGTCATTCTCTATGCTCAACCTTCCCTCACAAAAGCGCTGAGCCCAGTGTGATATTGTGCTTTGGTCAACAGTTTCCACACCACACACTTCCATCAGCGAACTGTGGATCTCCGTTGGAGTTTTCCCGCGTAATGTTTCAATTTTGATGTACGCACGCTGATCTTCATTAGTCACGGTACCTGAGACACGAACAGCCGCCATTTCAATGCTCTGTCGTTTCCACGTGCACACACCTCCAGAGACAAAATACACTTCACTAGCTTCCAGAAGTTCTCCAGTGCAACTGCTGAAATGGCGGGACAGATGGCATCATTATTTACGCAGTGTTGCCAACGTGTGCATTTCTTTTGAGATCACCCTCGTACATAAAGTGACTTTATTGACATTAAATAAATAAAATGAGAAGTCATGCTTGTCATGGCCTCCATGTGTATTTTGCTTTCTCCAAAAGTATTCAAATTATTTTAATTAAATTTTGTATTTAGCTGGATTTTCACACTGAAAGTGGCAGCAGTAATTTTCCAGTGCATGTAAAAGTGCACCCTTGTACAGGCACTGAGGCTCTGTACAAGCTGTACGGCTCATAGGGGGAGTAGAGGTATAGCTCTATCCTTTCTTGACCATGGCACTAGAAGGGGTTGAGTGGTCAGCGTCACGCCCTGGCCACTCTTTACCCCCAGGAAAGATCCAGCACCCATTGTTCAGGAGGCTGGGTGGGCCCTATGGCTGGTCTGGACAGGTGCCGAAAGCCTTGCCCCCACCGGGATTCGATACCCGGACCGTCCAGCCCGTAGCCAGTTGCCATACTGACTACGCTACCCGGCCCACTTTCCAGTGCATGTACGGGCTGAAACAGTCAGTTTATGCGTGTGCACACATGCACACACTTGCACACACAGAGAAAAGTATTTCTGCAGATATTTGTGTTACTTTGTATATTACAGCAATAAGCATGTGCTAAACCTCATGTGAAATGTAATTCTTTTATTTATAATTGTGGCATAACATTTCTTTAAACATTCTTTTTGCAGTTGAAAATGATAGCAGATAAGAACATCCCCAAGATAAAGGCAGCCCAGTTTGACATTGTGAAGCACATGCGACAGGACCAGATCACTAATGGACTTGTCCATGCTATATCCACAGTAAGTCGGTTAAAGACAGTGTGCAAGACACATTATTCCTTCTTCGTCAACACTTGCTTGGCTTAAGTACCTGAAAGCACCTCATTCTTTGCAGTTTCAACCGTCATTTCTTTGATGGCAGACTGAATTTTTGGTGCTGATACAGTTTATTGTGTGTCTAATGCCCCTCTTCCCTCTTGCAAAGAAGGCTTTGAGTGCAGTGTAGAATAAAATGCTAGTTTTATAACTGTGCTGCCACGGAATGCTGGTGTTTTTTTTTGCTGGACCACAAAGTCCACTGTTGAAATTGGGTACTAGTTCTTTCCCAGTTCACACACACACAAAAGGAGACAATTTTAATTTTACATTTCTTGTAGAATCTCTTATATAAATATTTTTTGTAATGTTGATGCCTGTAACATGTTGTGACATATTTCCAGTAGTCATACTGTTCTAGTTTCAGCAATGACAGAAATAAAAAGCCTCCCCCCCCACCCCTCCAAAGACTGTGTTATCTATGTACAATACCCAACCAGTCACAAAGTGTCGTATCACAGAAGACCCGAGGCCTGTCTATATTTTTGTCTGTATATAAATTTAAAATAGCGTGGGGTTTAACTGTTAAAGAGTGAACATCAGTCTCATTACTTCATGTGCTAAAGGGTATATTCTGTGTTCACAGGGAAACTGGACTATCAAGCGATTCAGAATGGAGCGACATGGTGTTACACAAGTCCTGTCAAGACTTTCATACATCTCGGCCCTAGGGATGATGACTCGTGTCAATTCCCAGTTTGAAAAGACAAGAAAAGTGTCTGGCCCAAGATCTCTGCAGCCATCACAGTGGGGAATGTTGTGTCCTTCTGACACCCCTGAAGGAGAGGTGGGTCGAGCTACTTACCCTGTGTGCAATTTATGGTCAAGTCTTATACCAACAGGGCTGTAGGCATACATCTGGCATAATAATTCCTGTCATCTATAATTCCTTGTATTGGTCCACAGGGGGTGTACGGTGCCAGATCGACCATTTTCCTGAAAAAGAGACCTGTCCTGAAAGACTTGCAAACACAAAAATGCTATAGCGGTGGAAGGGTTAAGGCAGGATACTTTGAGTAGCCCATTTTCTTCTACAATTTTAACACCCATAGAGGTGTCTGTTGTGTGATTTGGGTAGACAGTTGTATGGGGTAGAAAATTTAATTTCTTTTGTTTCAAAACATAAAACAACACACTGTTGTGCTAAAACAGTCCCATATGTGAACAAGAGATGGGATAAAATTGATCAAATATGTGCCCAAAACAGTTTGCACAGACACATGCATAGAGACTTATGCTGAATATTATAATTTATATCCAGCAAGATGCAACGTTACACAGTTTATTTTATCTGGAAACTGCTCTACATATTTCGGGTGGTACCTCCGCCCATCATCAGGAGCACAAGCAACTGTATCTACAGCATCTGGTATTTGTCATACCATACGGTATGACAAATACCAGATGCTGTAGATACAGCTGTTTGCGCTCCTGATGATGGGTGGAGGTACCACCCAAAATATGTAGAGCAGTTACCAGATAAAATAAACTGTGTAACGTTGCATCTTGTTAGATATATATTAGAATTACGATGCACGGACCCATGAACGTTAAACTTATTCTGAAGTCTGCCCTGTCACCGTATTTCTTGTTGTTATGTAGCTTGTGGAGTTAGTGTAGGGACAGCGAACAACATACAGATTAGTCAGTCATTCATTCATTTTTGTTTGATGTTGCTTTCTTTACCTCATTTTTTATTTCTTATCACAGGCGTGTGGGCTTGTAAAGAATTTGGCTTTGATGACGCATATCACAACAGAGGTAGAAGAGGCACCCATCATCCGTCTTGCCTTCAACATTGGAGTGGAAGATGTTAACCTTCTAGGGGGTGAAGAAATCAATAGTTCTCAAGTATATATGGTGTTTCTCAATGGTAAGAACATAAGACCTAATCTTCTTTTGTGGTGGTATATTAGAAGACAAAATGTATGTACATTGTGTTTGTAAAATTTGATGAAGTCCACTTATTTGGGAATAATAGTAACTAATCAAAATTACATTAATTATGAAAGTAAGAACAATGTTAATGAATGTTACGATCAGGTGGGCAGCAGTCCTGCATTGTATGCAGGTCCCAGATTCATATCTTCTTCTTTACACCAGACGTCACACCTGAGGATAAAGGTAAAGCAATTCCATTACAGGCCTAGACAGGCCCTGAGGGTTCCAGGAGGTTGAGACTCCCAGATTTCAAGACAATCGGCACGTGAAGGTGGTAAGATTGTCAGCCCTACGCACCGGCCGCCATTTCCCCCAGGAAACATTCCTGGTACTCATTTCTGTTAGACACTGAGTCAACCCCAGGGCCATAGTGCGGCTGGAAGGATTATGTCAATGAAAATTTCCAATGACACCATCGGGAATCGAGCCCATGACTTTCTTACTTGTAGTGTAGTGCCTCAACCAACAACACTACTGCGTGCCCCCACACCTGAGGATATTCATGATTTTTTTTCCAGTCTCTGGAGGCACATTAGGCCATGAACATTTTTTTTTCCAGTCTCTGGAGGCACATTAGGCCATGAACATTTTTTTTTCCAGTCTCTGGAGGCACATTAGGCCATGAACATTTTTTTTCCAGTCTCTGGAGGCACATTAGGCCATGAACATTTTTCAGGTACCTGTTATCTTGCTGTTGTGTGCCACATAATGTGAGCTGCTGATAACATCATTCAAAAAGTTAGAAGGTAAAGTGTTACCTGTCCATGCTTTGAAGGCATATAGGGGGAGGTGATGTATAGCTCCACTAATTCTTAACCTCAGCACTAGATGGGAAGTAAGTCATCATGTTCATTCTCTGGCCACCTTACCCCTGGGAAAGGACCCCAGTACCCACTGAATAGGAGTTTGGGTGGTCCCCAGAGCTAGTCTTTTTGTTTTGAAGAACAGAAAAATCTCTTCTTCATGCTGAGATCAAACCCCAGACCATCCAGTCCATGGCCTAGTTGCTATATGAACTGAGCTTCTCTGTGTCCCACCCTCACTAAATAAACCACTGTATAAGGGCAGATTAAATTAAGAGAGTGCTTGCTGCAATTCCATTCGGAATCTTTTGTCTTCCCTCTTCTGTGAAGATTGAAATATAGAAAGCTACATCCTGTTGGAACTCTGTCTCTTGCCCTGAAAAAAGAATGTGAATTGAGAGATTTGATTCTTCATTTTGTCTGCTGTATGAAATGGTCTCTGAGATGGAGCTGCATCATTTGTTGCCATTCTGCCAGTGTTTTGACAGATTAAATGTGTGCAGAAACAAGAGGTAAAAAAAAAATTATATGGCACAAAACTTTAAAATTGATATTGTGCACTGACTGAGGATGTTTTAAGATGGTAAAGGCAAAGGTAAAGTGGACCTTTGTACAGGCACTGAGGCTCTGTACAGGCCGTACGGCCCATAGGGGGAGAAGAGGTATGGCTCTACTCTTTCATGACCACAGCACTAGAAGGGGGTGAGGGGTCAGCATCATGTCCTGGCCACTCTTTACCCCTGGGAAAGACCCAGTACCCGTTGTACAGGAGGCTGGGTGGGCCCCAGGGCCGGTCTGGACAGGTGCAGAAAATCTCGCCCCCCCACCGGGATTCGATCCCCGGACCGTCCAGCCCATAGCCAGTCACTATACTGACTATGCTACTGGGCCCTTTTAAGATGGTGCTGGGAGAATATTTTGACCTAAGAAGAAGGGAGTGACAGGGGGATGAAGAATATAATTTTTACCCTTTGCTGAAAGATTTTAAATTAGTGTATCATTTTTACATTCTTAATTTCTATTCCCTTGTCCTTGTCAATGTCCATTTCTCCTATATTACATTTACCTCAGTTTGTGCATTCAGTTCACTAGATCCCAGAAACAATGTAAAATGGAAGTTCTGCAGCTGCTAAAGCATTGCAGCTAGGCATGTATATGTGATATGATGGAAGTTTATACACGTATGTACATTTATCATATTGGAAAATATCAGCCTTGTGAAACCAGTAACCTTATACTTTGTATTTGACATTGTCAGAGAAGAGGACGTAGCACAAATACTGATCTGGTTGTTTGAATTGTTACAGGTAACATATTGGGTGTTATCAGAGATTATCAGCGACTTGTACGGATATTTCGGATGATGAGACGTAACGGTTTCATTAATGGATTTATCTCCATTTATTCACAGCACAAACATAGATGTGTCTATATCAGTTCAGATGGTGGCAGACTTTGTAGGTGAGCACTGTTGAGCAGCAGTAATCGGTAAAATACATATAGTGTGTCTGTATTTCCTTGTTAGATCTGAAGTGAATTTTTATAAGGCTTTTCCTTTCTGCAACAGTTGCTTGACAACATACTGTGTACAGTGTACAAAATTCGTAAGTAGTAGGTATAGTGACTAGGCTGTGGGCTGAATGATGATCCAGGGTTCAAATCCTGGTGGTGGCAAAAGATTTTTTTCCTCTCCAAAACATGTGGAGGGGCTGCAAGGTCCCACCCAGCCTCCTATTCGATGGGTACTGGGGTTCTTTCCCAGAAGTAAAGCAGCAAGGGTGTGATGTTGACCACTGATCTCCAAATTGCACCTAGGTTAAGAACGAGTAGAACTGTACCTCTCCTCCCCCTGTATGCCTTCATGCTGTGAACAGGGAAGACTTCACCTTTTTAATTTACTTTTATTCTCATACTGATGTTAGTGTCATTTCTAATTCTGTAGACGTAAATGGCAGTAAAGTTACATAGTGCTGTGTAATAACATGGGCTGATTGCATTCCGGACATCATTCTATGAATGAAAGTGAAGATAAATGTCTTGTCTTCCCACTGCCCGTAAGACTGGAACCCAATTTTTTTGTAAGACCACTAAAGTGGAATATGTATACAACACAAACGGAAGATGACCCTTGGTTTCAGGCATGTTTACATGTCCATTGAGGACCAGCTGTAATCACCATGTCTGCCTGTACATGTAAGAAATTGTGAACAGCTGAATGGATTTTAATGGAATTTAATGATGAGGAATTTTATAAATTACTGTTAAACCATTTCAATTTTTATTAAATTAGACAGAAATAACACACTTTTCCATGATGAACTGCGTGTATTTCTGTGGACATCTGTGGTACTATTTCAATGCAGATTTCATCATCATTATCATAAAAGTCTACCTTAGACCCTATACTGAACCACAGCGGTGTCTTCTCATGTATGTCAATCAGCTTATTTAATTTTTGCCGGAGGTGTGATTAATCGCTTTTCTCATCTTGATCATTAGTGTTAGGAAGTTGTGTGTGGCCAGTGGTAACTACATATAATGTTTATCCTACTAACAGGCCTTACATTATAGTGGACAAAGGAAAGCCTTTGGTGAAGCAACATCACATCAGCGAGCTGATACAGGGTGTCAGGAACTTCCAAGACTTCCTTAATGAAGGTAGTGTAAATGACCAAGTATGCACACTTTCTAGTAATGTTTATTGAACTGTTTAGTTGTAATTTGTATTTGCAGCATTGAAATCTTAAGGGGTGTTAAGATGGAGTTTGTATCCTTTGTTTTGGAGACTTTCTGTCTGCATCATGAGGGAGGTGATTTGTTAAATGATGTGTCTGTTCTGGTTTTCTTGTTCATGTGTGGAATACTGAGGAAACACTAGGCAGAAGGGGGCAGGTGGTCATTCACTGCCCCCTGTTTTCTCAATTCCCTACACTCAGACAAGAACAGTGGATTCCAAAACACATATATAAGCAATGGGCAGATACATAATTTGTCACTTAAAAGTGCTGTTGAGAGATATTCTCTGAAGTGTGAGATACTAACTGCATCTTCATATGGCTGACTGCACAGGATGGTTTCATTCCATATTTTCATTGCGAGAGCTCAAATCATTTTTGCTTGTAACAGGGTCATTTTTTTCAAGAATATCCATGAATTCATGTTCACACACAACAGCAAAAGTTAATGAGAGAAGCTATTGAACTTGAAATGCATCCACACAACATCAGCAGAGAAGATGGCCTGACCTTCAGCAAATCTTGGAAACCCCGTGTACACAAGCTTAAGGAAAGGAGACAACCACCTATAACACAATAGTCTTACCTCTGCCATCCTATGCTTCACCCAGACACAAGCCATATCTCTTACCCACACCAGCCCCTGGCCTCCATGTGGGTCGTTGCCCTCCTACCTGCTCTGTAACCAGACCCACCCCTACCCTGTCACCCGCTTTTCTACTGGCTCAGGCCATTTTTGAACCAAGTCTTTTTTCCCTATGAATACCCCTACATTTCTTAAACTTAGTCATTCTACACCTATCCGCCTTTGAAGATAGAACAGGCAGAGTGTTCCGAAACGTCGACATATAAAATTCAGATGCCGGGGAATTACCCAGAAGAAAACATACAACATTCAGAACACGGCGAAAGTTTGAAATAAAAAATTAATGATCTTACGTCTCTGTTATCATGATTATTTTCTCGTTTTGTACTATTTATCATGTTTGCTGACTTCTGTTTAGGTTTAATTGAGTATCTGGATGTGAATGAAGAGAATGACAGCTACGTTGCTCTAAGTGAGTCGTATATTGATCCTCAATTGACAACACATCTTGAGATTGAGCCCTTCACATTGCTGGGAGTGTGCGCAGGGTTGGTACCGTACCCACACCATAACCAGAGTCCTAGGAACACATACCAATGTGCTATGGGGAAACAAGCTATGGGTATGTTTTAAGAACTTCAGCCTTGGTAATGTAGTTTGTTGCTATCAAATTTTCTTGCATTTGCCATGTTTATTAGAAAAGTAAAACACAAGGTACAGAGTCATTTCTGGACAAGCCTGTAATCTTCCACTCACAAATTTAATATTCTAGTTAATTTTTATTTGCCACTTATTAGTATCTTCATAAATTCAGAGGGAATCTTCATTGCGTATGACCATTTTATTAATTTCTGTGTTACTCATGTACCTTCTTTAAATGTTAAAATGCATTGACAGATCCTGGTTTCCACATTTTGGTGTTCCATTCATCTTAAAGATTCACATGGTTACCACGTTCAAATCTTGAGATGATGAGAATTTAAAGGAAGTAATAGTACTGATATGAGCTGCAACTATATTTTGTATGAAACATTTCTTGGTTTGTAATATCTATGTGGCATATAGATATAAAACTCTTGATGAATAATACCAGAGAGAAAATATAAATTTGAATTAAGGAAAGGTGATTGTAGAGGATAAATTACAAAGAATAACAGCGTTTGTAACCTGCTTTATTTTTTTGAGGAAAAATAGTTGGCTTATCATCACCTGTAACCTGCTTTATTTTTTTGAGGAAAAATAGTTGGCTTATCATCACCTCAGTGTCTGTCTTAGTTTGTGTGTACCCTTCCTGGATTTTAACCAAATAACCAATTTTCGTGTAACTTCAGGAACAATCGGATATAACCAGAGAAATCGTATTGACACACTTATGTACAACATTGTATATCCTCAATCACCAATGGTCAAGTCTCGCACCATAGAGCTGATTAATTTTGACAAGTTGCCAGCAGGCCAAAATGCAACAGTGGCTGTGATGAGTTATAGTGGTTATGACATTGAAGATGCACTCATATTGAACAAAGCTTCCATTGACAGAGGTAAGTGCACTTCGTAATTATTTTTAAAAAACTCAATAAATCTGAACAAAGTCATGCCTTTAATGTACTGTTAGTTTTCTATAATTTTGCCTGTTTTTTGTATGGATGAGTGGCTTGACCACTGATTCGAAGAGAATAAAAAGATTGTAGATACCTGTGACTGGGGTTGTGGAGAATATGTACTGCATAACGAAGAGTTTCACACCTTGGTATCTTTGTCAGAAGTTACAATGGTACTAAAATCCTGGAAGATGAGATGGGCAGGACATATGCTGGATGAGAGGAATGAGAAATGCTCACAAAATTTTTGGCAGAAGACTGGAAGGATAGAGACAATTTTACAGACCTAGGCTTTATTGGTAGAATAATATTAAAATGAATTTTATAGAACTGGGTTGAGATGGTGCTGACTGGATCCATCTCAATTAGCATAGAGGCCATTAGGAGGGAATTTCTTAAGGAGCTGCAAGACTCCTAGCTACTCTAGGAGGACTCTACTCTGTGGATTTGGCTGTGCAAAGACAGCAATTATTGTAAATTAACCCACTGACTGATGCACACATCATGTGAACAGCATGACAAACAGTGGGTCAGCTGTCATCATTTATATCTTCTGCAATTTTTAATTTTCAGAAGAGTACAATTTCCACAGTAAGGACAATTGAACGTATTTATTTTTTGCACTCGGGTCAAAAGAAGCACAAAGTAATGCTTTAAACCTTTTAGAAAGCAAATAAAGTCATTAGGTTACATTCTTTTTGGGTCACAACACCATGTTTGATAGGCAAGAACATTTCCTCCATTTTCACAGAAGGAATACTCACCATTATTAGAACCTCAGATCTCACAAATAGATCTCACAAATAGGATCATCCTAATCCAGAAATGTGGAAAGCTTGTAAACCAAGGGCAAATGTAGTGTCAACAAATTTTGTTCTGTCTACAGGTTATGGACGTTGTTTGGTGTACCGCAATGCTAAGACCACATTAAAGAGATATGCCAATCAGACTTATGACCGCATACTTGGGCCTCTTGTTGATGCAGATACCAAAAAACCCACATGGAAACATGATATTCTTGATGCAGATGGAATTGCAGCTCCTGGCGAAAAGGCAGAAAATCGACAAGTATGATCAGTGTAATTAGTATGTATACAGTTTTTTTTTTTATCAGGATGATTTTTGGGCTGCTGTTTGAAAGAGGATCATGTACTGGTGGAAGAGCTGTGGAAGGAACATTTGCATTTAGTAGGACATCCTTGGCACATTTTAGAACCAGTTGGCTGTGTAGTTTTCATTATTCATAATATTGTTTATTCGATTAAATTGTCGTCTTGTGCCTTATTGTACTTGTGGTCATATAGTGTGTGGCCAGGCAGTGATGTGCATAGTTTCATTTATGCACCTTTGATTCTCTCTACTTTGTCGCATTTTCACTTACACTTCAGACTCACATGCCAATATTGGGACAGCAGTTGTTTAATAGACTTTGAGATCCATAATTTCCTGTTCATGATGCAGTTAACCTTTTAAAGCCTACTGGTTACGTGATGCACCACCACTTTAACATTCAACAACTGTACGTTCTGCCCACACTGTATTTGTTTTGTATTTATCTGAGAATGAACAGCACCTTGTGCCACTTACATCATAAATTGGTTGGTTTTATAACCGAGATGAAAAGTGTTTACTGCGCAGTACGGACTGGGTCTTTAAATAAAACAGTCTGTGCTTTGTCTTTAAAGGGTTAATTTTATTCTGTCTAAAAGCCTCTGGAATCTGTCCATTTGCTCTTGACATTACTAGGTTGATCATAAAGTATATTGTATCCAAAATGATTAAATGTACTGACAAGTTTGAGCATTTATATATTTGAAGATTACAGTGTTCTGTGATGTGACAGCTTGTAATTTTTAAAGTAGGCACCGCTGTTTTAGAGCAGCAAGCTGTCTCTGTGTTTGGGGGAGAGAGAGTAAGCCACATGGAAAGGAAGTTGCAGACAAAAGGAAAAGAAGAGATGAAACAGGTTGCAAGGGAGAAAATTGTACATGATAGCTTGGCTAGACAGCTTAATCTTTATGTTTTAGTAATGGAAAGTTTGTTTGAGGTTTATTTATATTTAACCCTTTAAACGCTGAATTAAATCCCATCTGCTATTTGCTGGCATTATTAGGAGCTCACCATTTTCTCCACGTTAGCAGGATAAGGGTTAAATCATTAACCCTTAGGCTACTAATGTCATACATATATGGAGCACCCATTCTTGATGTTTCTAGATCACACACAATGACGCAGCACAGTCGGTAGGACTCCTCTGGACAAGTGATCAGCTCGTCACAGAGACTTGTACCTCACAACACACGACACTCACAACAGACAAATATCCATGCCCCCTGTGGGATTCGAACCCACGATCTCAGCAGGTGAGCAGCCTGCGGCCGCTCACCTGCTGAGATCGTGGGTTCGAATCCCACCGGGGGCATGGATATTTGTC
>Ga0268261_10002023_pt1 | contig 14398 bp, 8 predicted proteins | sample TergutNc150P1_FD_190353 | JGI IMG/M metagenome (GOLD analysis project Ga0268261, IMG submission 190353) | Nasutitermes corniger P1 segment gut microbial community from laboratory colony in Florida, USA - Nc150 P1 (SPAdes) (version 2) | ecosystem: Host-associated > Arthropoda: Insects > Digestive... | reverse complement strand
TGGTAATCAACAAGTGTGTAACAGCTGTCAAAGTTTCAAACTTCTCTGGCCATTATCTCCGTAACCGTTCAACTTTGGACATAGGTGTTTTGGGTTATATCGGTATACTTTAACATAAGGAACACCGTCCCGAAGTCTGGCACATTCCTCCAGGGACACCCTGTATATATATATATATATATATATATATATATATGTGTGTGTGTGTGTGTGTGTGTGTGTGAAATTATTTATTACTCTCCCTTAATTATATAAAACCATTAATAATTGCACATTAATTATTACATATTTTTTCCTGCACTGCTTCTATTTATACTGCAATATAAAATAGAAGATATTAAAACCAAAAATAAGCCTAGAAAAAAAAATAATTTTCCTTTTCTCATTATTAATTGTTATTAAAAATTGTTATAAATAATTTACTTTATAACTGAAATGTCAGTTCATAACAATGGCATTAATTTTTTAATATAAAAACTACGCCAAAATGTTTCATTTTACTATTGTGGTTAGCTTATGTATCAAACAAAAAAGCCGAAAAGTTTGACGGCACTCTTGCTATGATAATATTAAAAAAGATATGCGATACATATATCATTTTGCAGGGATTTTCTCGCTCTTCAATTTTTATAATAACCTTTTTTGCGGAAAAGGCATATTTTGCAAGCAAATTGCAAAATACGGCGCGAGAAAAAAATTTCACTTAGGCGCCCTCTAGTGCCGTAAATATTGGTCGTACATGAAAAATGCTTTGAACAAAAAAATGTGCGGAATGTTATTACCTGCAGCTTTTGTTTAAACATTTTTTCTGTAAATTAATTAGGGAGCGAGATATTCGATATAATTCATTTTCGCACATTTTCCAAGATGGCGGCTAAAGTGCATTGCGAATCGTCCCGGCAAATTGGATTTGCACCCTCCTATACCCCCCCTTCTACCCTCAAACGGAGAAAAAAACAGTATTTATGGTAACCTCGAATGTCTATTTCGACTGAACTACTTCTGACGAATTTATTTTGAACAAAACTAACAGAGTGCTCTTTAACAGGAAATAAATGGAAGTAACTTTTAAGCCTCCCACCTGTATAAGTCAGTTGAACAGATCCAGCATATCATCTGTTTATAATGTGATGCAAGCTGCCATCATAATAAAGAAACCTGCGCGAAATTGCACCACTATCAATCAATGTACGGGACAATTAAATGTGTCAGTAAAATACACAAAAAGAGAAATCAAGTTTAAGTTCTACAAACTTATGGGGTATACCAGCCTTGCTGTATGGCGTGACCCATGGATACTTAAAGTGACAGAAGGAAGTTAAGTACGGCTATGTAAATAAATTTTTTGGAAGGAATCAAACAATATTTTGCACGGCCACACACACAAAAAAAAAAAAAATGAAAATATAGTGCAGAGTTTGATACAGTGTGAGTTTTAGACAACATTAGAGACAAGAGAGAGAACTGAAGAGATCACATCGAAAATACGGAGAGAAAGAGATGCTGAAAAATCCTTCTCTTACGAACTCACTTGAAAAAGAAACCCAGAGAGACTTAAAAAAAAAGTAAATGGAACCTATAGAGTCGAAAGGTCTAAGACCTGACAAAAAAAGAAATAAAAAAAATTGTGTAAATTCTGTTTTGTACACGCCGTTGGGCAGTGTTAATATTCAGTAAAAATATTTATATATTGCAGTTGGCACAGCAATAATATGTAAGAAGCTTATAATTTAGCTATCTATAATATTACATACACTACTTTATGTTTACGAAGAATATGGTGTACATAACATACTATTTCTAAATACCGTGGTGTTTTACAAAGAATACTATTGCTAAATACATTTATATTAATCTGAATATGACTCACTAAAGATCCGAAACGTGTAAATTAACTATAAAAACCTTAAGTAATAAATAATCTGCGATTGTAGTTCCTAAACCTCCATTTTTGAGTATTAACTTTGTGTATATTTTAGTTTCAGTTTTATGCTTGAACTCTTACATACATATAGTCATTGTTTCCCCTGTGAAGTCACTAAACCAATAACAGTCCTCTCAAGTATAAAACACAATTCCACACAAAATAAAAATTAACAGAATTTATCATGCAGCATTCCCTGCAGACAGATATTTAATTACGTAATATCTGTTTCTCTCGGAGCACCATATTCTAACTATGTAGGCTTATACGCAACATTTGGGAATTATCAGGAATATATGAATGAAGTAATAACTGAGTGGAAATTCAGAATTCATAACATTCAAATATTCTGAAAGTAAATAAAAAAATAAGCATAGTGCTCGGTGTACCAGAAAGGGGTAAGTAACTCAAGGAATTGTTTAGTGCCCCTGATAAAAAATGTGCCTGTTATTGAATCCTTATAATTAAGACGGCTTTTCACGGATCAAAACCTATTTATAACAAATTATGTTTCAACACAAACTTCATTTTCAACGCCTCAAACCTGCAATTCGACAAACTTCTATGCCACGTCATTACATCCCCAAACTGTCAGCAACTTCCGACCGAATATCTGTCTCCATGTTAGCCTCTATTTCCTTCTCGCCCATCCAAGTGGACATCGTAAAAGATCTTTCTACGCTTCGTTTTATGACGGTAGGTAATAGACTCTGTAAATCCCAAATCAGCCTTTATAGCACCTATCGCTAATCGAAAACACATTCCATCAAAATGCGCCACTCAAACATTATTCATATACTTCCTGCTGTGGTAAAAGGAGTAAAAATTTCAATAAATGAATTTCATATCTGTCTGATGTTTACAAATGCTTTGCAAAAAGGCTATGCAACTTTCGGTATTCTGCGCAATATTAAACCGATTCAAAAATAAACAAAGGCCCTACTGTTCTACAGTGGCTTATACCGTACTGTGTTGTGCTTCGGTCTAAGCAGTTCTTTTCTACCCCTAAGCTGTGTAATGATTAGGATTAAGTACCTCTGCATTCTACCAACAGTGTGTGTGAATGTGATTCTTATTATTCTCGATTAAATAGCGATCGAACATCGACGTCAAGTGAGCGTTACTCTTGCTGCTCATTCGGAAGGTTTTGGATTCAAATCTCGGTCCGTAAACCGGCGATTCCGACCGGTATTTTGTATACATAAGGAGAACGAAAAGACCATCAATAACATATCAATGTTGAGAACTGTAATTAATATCAAACTGCACTACAATTTTTTACCCACGTGGCCATCATCAGGTACTCGTTTTGAATAAATATATTAAAGAATTCCATATACACAACGATAAAAATGTTCGTAAATGTGATAACACTTTTTGTAGGCGAGTTCGCAAAATTGCGGAAAGCGACTATTAGTTCGTCACCTCTGTCTGTCCGCATGGAACAACGCTGCTACCACTAGACGGATTTTTACGAGATTTTACATTTGAGTATTTTTCGAAACACTGTCGAGAAAATTCCCGTTTAATTAAAATAGGACAAGAATAACAAGTACTTTACGCGAAGACCAATACACATTTTGGACCATAATGCGCTCAGTTCTACTTAGAATGAGGAATGTTTCAGACAAATTTTTAGAGAAAATTAACCCACGTTTTTGTTTATAACTATTTTTCAAATATCGTGCCATTTATGAGATAAAGTGGAAAAATATAATAGAGCCGGAGAGGCTGTAGACAATATGGTGCATGCTGATATCACGCCGAGTACCTAAAGCTACAAACACACACACACACACTTGGAATATGTAATAAGCATTGCTTTTCTACTGCAACAATGGTTGCACGAACGCGCCTCAATGTTACGTTTTGCGTGCAGAGCCTATCTTGTTTACAAAATGTATGTGTAAGGTTTAAAACACTGTTGAGTCCACTCAGCCTTGATATTGAAATGTGACATGAACAAGTTGTTTGAAAATGATGCTCCTTTGAGCTCTATATATTGCTGGTGTTTATACTCAATTTAAGGCAGTTGAGAACGTGCTTTACCAAATTTCGTTTGAGATATTAAATAATATCTTAAGTAACTTTAAATTAAGAACGGAAACAAATATAGTCTCATATGAATTCCTTTAGTTATGTTGACGCGGTTGAATATATTTTCGTGCATTTACGCCTTTGTATTTTGGAGGTGAATGTACATGTAGGTACAAGCGGTGCATCCACACCGTGCTTTTGACCTTCAATAAAATTGTCAGCATTTGTTTGTGATGGACGGCTTTTTCTTTCTCCTTATATACAGGATGTTCCTGGAAGAATATCCATACTTCGGGAAAACGTTTCTTAGGTTTAATCAAGAACACCTATATACGAAGTTGCACGGGTACAGAGATAATGCAATAATAAGTTGTAAACAATGAGAACTGTTTTACGTTAATTACCTAATACATATTAAAACCAGGAGAGTTTTGTAGTTCCTGTAATGCTTAACATCTTTTTTGCATCAGAGTTGCATAAAGACACTGAAGTAAGAAAAATTCGCAGTAGTGCCATAAAAATCTTCCTTACGTTTTCACTTTACATAGTACACTCGCCTCTGCGTGGCTTGCTGTAGTTATCGCTTCGGAGACAGATCTGCGCAGTGTACAAATGACGGATCATTTTAAGCAGGTGCAGTACGAATAACTGGAAGGACATTTATTTTCCCGTAATTTTCTCCACAACATTTCAACCTCGGATATAGGTATCGTTGGTCATATCGATGTAAATTACACTAACGAATGTTTCCGAGAAGTGTGGCAGATTACGTACTTCTGAAAAAAAAAAACCTGTATATTTCAAATGCTCAACGGGATATTTGTGCCAAAGTTATTCTGACCCCCGTTCATCATGCTTTTCCTCGCGTACTCTACGCATATTCCGTTATACTACTTCGAATTGGGCCACAACCTTTTCCTTCTGCATCCTTTCTAATTTATAATTCTCTTGTGCTAACACCCTACTCTGTAAACGACATAGTTAAATAAAAATTCTACGCAGTATAGTGGAATTGTCTCCCTATGCAGAATTAAAAGGATGATGTCTGTAATTTAAATGGTGTGTACTTTGTGAAATGCGGTAACTGAGTTTAAAAAACAACATGGTTGAAATTCTGCTTTCTGATGTTTAAAATTCAGAGGCTATTTTGTCTATTAGTGGGTGATTTTAACGGAACCGACTGCGGGTTATATTAAGGCAGTACTACAAACACGCAATATCAGACCCGTTTATTTATAAAGAAAACAGAGTCATTGAATGTTTATTAAGTTTGTATTGATGGATATTGTTTGGCGACCGTAAAAGCAAAAATACATCGAGAAGTAGAAGAAACTTCCCCGGACACTTTCACTTAACTGTCCCATGCTTGGACTACATCAGCATTAATAATATAAGAATCTTGGGTACGTACTTTGGGCCCTCCGCATATCAGATCTGACGCATTATCACCATGAATCTTGTTTCGTTGAAAAGCAAGATGGAACACGGAACAGCTCTTAGGTTTGTTATTATATTTGATTTCGAAATTGAATAGGACTACAGGATTCTATTCGCGTTAAGTCTTCTCTCTTTTCTGCACATGATGCTAGCGGGATATGTTACGTAACACAGAAGCATAATGGCAATAGTCGTTATACGTGGACGTGGTATGAGGTACGAGCATCAAAGCAAAATATTTAGTTATCCGTCTGTAGGTTGCTGGACATTCGTATCCTAGAAGGCTACCCACTTCTCAAAATAACAAAAGATCTAGAGGTAATATTATTCAATAACACCGTTGCTGTAGATGGTCGAACATAAAGGGAATGTACTGAACAAGGAGAGGGAACTCAGATTTATTCTGAAGCGGATATTTTAAGACCAATTTTTTATCACGGCCGAGTTAAGACATTTCTGGGCCCAGTGCAAAATAAAAATACCGACTCAACCTACGCGTGTTCCTGAACTGTTAGTGTAGATAGATAAATATTTGAATTACCGAAAATATTTTTGACACGACGTCTGATACGTAACAACCATTTCGGGGTGCCCCGCACAGTGGGCTTCGTGCAACTGCATACTGACGCATGTAAACACTTTCAGTGGCTTTTAAACGGACCTGCCCCTCACTTAACTGTACCCTATAATTTTATTTTTACGTGTGATTAAATTTACATCCTTCTTCCTAATAGTTCAGTTATTTATATGTCGAGAATGATTAAACCTAATCTGTATGTGAAGAGTTCTAATTAAGATTGCCACACCAATTCTGGAGGAACAAGAAGTTAATCTCAATAATATATGAAACAAGCTCCCACTTCACGGAGGAAACGGAGGAAAAAAGTTCCGTTTCGAATATACAAGTATTCTTGAATGTGACGCCGTATTATTTGTTATATACTTAAGGAATTTTGTTGCAGCTTGCTGAGTCCGTAATCAATATCTATGCAGTTTTATTTCTTTTTGTGGTGCACAGTCCCTGAAAATGGAGGCAGCAAGTCCCTCCGAAACTTTTGTGACAATTTGCAAATAAACACATTGTTATATTCCAGAAGACTTGCCTGTTCATACACCCCGCTGCAGCTTTCAATATCTCGCATAAAAATTCCCTCCATCAAAAAGACAAAGCTCTTAATGTTGTTTGGAAACGTAGAGTTCATTGTAAGAATCATACGGAGTAAAGGAAGGCACCCTGTGGATAATATATTTACTACTCGTTTGAAGTTTAGAGCAGGTGGTGCTTCAAGCAACCATTGTGTTTCAAACTGATAAACATAATCGATACTGGCAGGTACAATCTTTGTATGACACCCCGTTGTGATGTACAGCCCCCTACCTCTCTTTAATCCATGCCCTAACGTCTGACATTTTTATTAAAATGTGTGTTAGTGTTGATTACTCTATCACAGCATGGGACAGTCGCGACATTAATGAATCAAAAACTACTGAGTGCGGCAAAAAACGGGTCATTATGAAAAAACGAAGATAATTTATTCAAGTACCGTGTTTACGCATTTATAAAACATCGTCTTAATGTTTACAATTTACTACTGGACCGTGATCTCCACCCTTGAGCAAAAGCTTCTGTAATCTTGAAGTCTCAAAGTACTCGTCACGCGCGGTAAGATATGCACTGGGACTTTGGCCTTTTTTGGTGAAAGTCTCAGTTTTACTTGGGCAATATTTTGTGAGCGACGGACATAAACTTTACTCTCTGCTTGCACAAAAAAGCTACAAGCCAACAAATCACTCTACTTCATTGGCCAACAAATGTCCCATTTCCTGGATATGACGTAATTAGGAAACAAATGGTTTACGGCTTTAGCTGAATTTCTTGTTCTGTGCGAAGCTGCTGTATCTTACTGCAACAACGCGCTCTCGTTGACTTGCAGAAATTGACTTGACTGTTGTGTGAAAAGGTCTGAATCATGTTGACGTGGCGGCTGATGTTATCGATAACGTTTTCATTATATTTCCCAAAAAAATACGTACCGGTAATCGCGAAAGGTTATGTCACTCACCACGCTGTAACCTTTACACTGTGTAGTGGTTTGTTCTTTCACGAACCCGGAGGAAGACATGAATTGCGTCACTTGTAAACTTCATCCCCATCTAAAAGAGACCCTGAATACAGGAAAAATTTGGGCTCTTTTTGCATTAACTGGTTTTTGTAGGGATGGAGGTTAAAGTGTCCTTGTGTAAAAATCGTCATAATACTCCTATATCACACATTATGGAAGCTGCATGATGACATGAAAAATGTTGTGGACGCTATTCCAGAACAGACAGAGTCTCAGTTTTTTCCGCCGTAAGGATTATTATTTTCTCGGAGACTCTTTTAGGGCCGAACCTATTTCCTCGAAGGTCTTAAACTGTTTTTATGGCATGGGCTGATTGTACAGGATTATTGCGGTTTATTTAGAAACTTAACGAAGTAACCGTTGATCGTTAGCGTCATTGTCGTTGTTTTGTAGATAGCGAACGCCTTTGGTTTACCGGTCCAAAGCTCCATAGTTGCTAAACATTATGGGGTAGACATTTCAGCGCAGGAACAAGCATGGCCTTATCAAAGGGATACCAAGAAATGCTTCTTACAATCGCCTGTTACTCTGTCGCCCTCCGTGCATTCTTGAACAGAGACTAGGTTAATTTGTGGAATGCATGCTATCAGTCAGTTCAAAAACGTTGTTTACATCTTTTATTCATGAAAATGTAAATACTGAAATATAACCTACAGTGAAATAAACTTATCATTTAATTTTTTTTGTATAGATTGCAATTTATTTATTGTCTCATGTACAACAACTCCCCGACATACGTAAGTTCGACTTTATGTAAATTTTTGCCGGCCGGTGTAAACTTAAAAAATCGTGGGATTGTATTTTGCATCCTGTAGGAAATAAATGGAGGACCCGACTAGAAGGGAAAAAATACGTAGACTGCGTAACTCCATAACTCATATGCCTTAAAAAAAGTACATACAACATTCATTGTGTTTATACTGTAATTCTTTTACGTTTTAAATTAAATGATCCACGATTGTAGTCGCCCGATCTTCTGCGGTCGTTGGCAGTTGTTCGGTAGTTGGCGCCTCTTGGTTGGCGCTGATAATTAATGAATTAGCCGAATGAATGCTTTCTTTACTACATTTTTGTGTCGAAGACCTGCAGCTGTGCCGTCAGTGTTCTTCCTAAACTCCTGTCAGTCGTCGCCAGTGTTTTTTTATTCCCATTTACTTACTACAATGATGAAGGGAAAGCGACCAAGGAAAGTGCAAGTGGTGGTAGTGCTAGGAAACGAAACAAAATTGGTTTGGAAACGAAGATGAATATGATTAAGAAGTAGGAAGCAGGACAAACATTTTCGTCTATTGCACGGGAATTATGTCGTTTCGCTGCTTGAACAGTGAACTGTTTTAAAGGAGAGCGCGCGTGTAGAAGAAATTGTTAAAGGATTTAAGCATTTTAGTTCAACAGATCACAAAACAGCCTTCAGGGGCTATATAGAAGATGGAAAAGCTATTAATAATATGAATGGAAAATCAGATTCAGCAGCAAGTCCGCCTAAGTATAATGGCCACTCAAGCAAAAGCTAGAAGTATTAATGAAAGTATTAAAATAATATGGCGAACTCCAATCCAAGTTCGTGGCAAGCAGTGTCTGGTTTGGAAGGTTCAGAGAACGGCTGGTTTAATAGGTTCGAGCATCGCGCTGGTTTCCACAACGTTAAGGTATGTGATAAAGTCGCAAGTACCGATACTGCAGCTGCAGAGAAATTTTGTGATGTGTTGGAAAAAACTGTGTATTGATTAAAGCGGCTGTTCAACGCAACAAATTCGTAACGCTGACGAAGACTGCTGTGTATTGGAACAAAAGGCCGCATCGCACATGCATTGGCAAACAGGAAACGAGGTTGCCAGGTTTCAGGGCTTCAAAAGATTGGGTAACGCTCTTGCTTGGGGGCCAATGCACCGACAGATAACAGACTGAAACCACTGCTTGTGTACCATTTTGGAAATCGTCATGCATTGAAGGACATAAATAAACCACCCTACCCGTGCATTTCCGATCGAACCAGAAAGGATGGACAACAGCACCTCTCTTCGAGGATTGGTTTAAATGTTGCTTTACTCCTGAGGTTAAAAAATATTGTAAAGACAAGGGCGTTCTTCCTTTCTAGATTTTGCTCATATTAGATCATGCTCCTGGACATCCTACGCACCTAGATGATTTCAGTTCTATCGTGAAAATTTTATTTCTACCGCCAAACACGACTTCACTCATCCAACCTACGAATCAGTTTGTTATTTCGAATTTCAGAGCATGCTATTTACACACATCTGCACAGACATTGTGTGCCTTAGACGGTGAGAAAAATTTGACATTAAGAGACTTTTGGAAATCTTATATTTACTACTCCATGTTAACATTAATAATGCCTGGGCGGAAATTATTAAAAGTTGTTCAAATAGCGTATGGAAGAAAAGTTTCCCACGGCACGTAATAGGCTTCGAAGAAAGAGAAAAGATGAATTATAATAAAAAGTTTACAGATAAGATTGTAAGCTTGCGGGGCTACTTTAGTTGGACGTTGATGCTAAAGACGTGGAGGAGTGAATAGCGTAAGAAGGGAAGGAATTATCTAAAGAAGAACTTACTGAGCAGCCATAGTGAGAGAAGAAAATGCTGACGAGACTCAAGATGAACCAAATGAGGAGCCGGAACGCTTCATCACCAGACATGGCAATGGCATTTCTTGAAACTTCATCAACAGTGGCGAGGTTTGAGACGATGGACCCTGACAGCGAACGATTCTTAACCCTTTACGTCCGAACGGGAAAACACTGTCCAAGAAACTAAATGCCCAATGGGAGAATATTGTCCCGCAACGCCACGTCCTGTTTAATATGTTCTACATTTGTAATTACACATCTCTTTTTCACAATATTTGTCTAAAAGACTTGTACAGGCATAAAAGGTTGTGTGAAGTTTAATTGTAGTCAAAATTATCACTAATAGTTTATCTTACTAACAGTCTTAAGATTTTTCGAGAAGTCACGAATTATTTACAGACCTCTCCAGGCAGTGTTTATTTCTTCCTTGTGTTAGCGACTTTAACCCTTATCCTGCTAATGTGGAGAAAATGGTGAGCTCCTAATAATGCCAGCAAATAGCAGATGGGATTTAATTCGGGCTTTTAAGGGTTAAGGATGTACCACACATTGAGGCCCGTCTGACAAGTCTATTCCTGCACGAACCCTTTCTGTAAAATCCGCACCCCATTTATCCCCATTATTTCATCAAGAAGACGCTAATGAAAAATGCCAGTTCAATAATTTAAGTGGTAGTATTTGCTGACTTTTTGTGTTCCGCTTTTCCATTTTAGTGTCAGTTGATCCTCAGATATGCAGTGTTGTGTGATATACCTCGAAACATGGGGTGGTACACACCTTCTGTTGTATTCTCGACACTAGAATTTCGTTATTGTTTGTTTTTGGCAGAACACACGGTACCGGCTTTGCTTACATTGCATAAGCCAGTGTCTCTTTTGGCTTGTGTCAAATCTTTTTAGTTGGTTTGTGGATGGAGACGGTCTTCCTTGTCTTACTGTCAAAACGCTAAGTGGGGTGGCTCTGTCTGTCGTGACCCACTCGGACGCCTGTAAACCTGTGACTACAGGTACAGTAGGTCGAGAGTTTGCATTTGTCAGTCCATTGTGAAGCTTGCGCGAGGAACATCATCTGTGTCATTGTCAATATCACTGTCACCTTGAGCAAAAATGTATTTTCTTACGATGAATGAGCGTCAGACTCGATTGTAATACAAGTTCCGTGAAGTCTGGTCTGTAATGTTTACCCCGTGTAACTATACCGATAAATGTACTGCGACACAATTCGGCACACAAAAAAACGAACACCTTCTGACTCTGTGATTCAAGCGTCAACAGTTCCTGGTTTGTCGCAAGTCATTGCTCGGAGAAGGACGGACTAAAGTGGTCAGTTGAAGATGGACATACGTGTAAACCTACAGTTCAAAAAAGTTACGAAAGGATCCTTACAGAGAAATGAATAGCATTTGCCTCTGGTCCCTTATAGCACTAAGCAGAAAAATAAACTTATACAATCCTTTCCTCTCCCATTGATTGCATATGAACTCATTCGCTACAGCACCCAGGTAATCAGCACTAACTCGGCTCCCAATCAACACCATGAGATTGCAGCCTACTACGGATATGTACAGTCAGCTCCAAATTCTATGGCACGGGGTCTCAATCAGAACAGGAGCTATTTGAAAAGAATAAATCTACAAAATTAAACTTAGACTGAAAAATAAATAAAATAACAAGTGATCTTTAACTAATCTTTGTAAAAACGGGTGGATTTTCTTCAAACTTGCGGAATGGGCAGATGAATTCATTCTTAAACGAATACTTTTTTTATTTCAAAATTTTATCTTTAACAACGTATGAAATACAGTGGCTAATATCAGCAAGTGCGAAACGGGAATTTAAAGCTAAAAGTACCCCGGCCGTCATCGGCTCTCGTACGCTGAAAGTTAAAAGTTAAGGGTGAATGATATGCCTGCTTACTACGAAGAAAATACAACAGTCCTCCATTAATATGTTCATTCGTAAGGGTAAGCGGCCGACTCCTTCTAAATCTCCAGAGCCCTCAACCTCCGCAGCGCCGTACATATCAGCTGGAGATGTTGATTCTGGCCACGATGCTCGAGGAGTAAAACTTTCGGGCGTTATGGCCGTCCTCTCGCTCCTTTATCCAGCGAGTCAGTCCAGCGAATCAAATTAGATAAGATAACAAGGGATATTTTAAAATTATTTTATTATATTCATATTTGTACTGGCACTTAAACTTTTTGTTGTACATTTTGTAGTACACTTTTGTAATTTTTCGTGCTCGTGAGATAAGAAAATTGATTTGAATTTAGGGAAAATCGACTTGCGTCAAGTTCCGCGGAACGCAGTCCCTACGTAAGTAGAAGAGTGGCCGTATTTGTCAATTTTAAGAAACTGGCAGTGTCTTAGGCCATAAATATTTGAATAGTAGGGTGGCAAATGATGAATGTGACAGTATTTGGAAGGACGCGGTTGCCGTAATTGAGGTACTGCCCGGGCACATACCGGTAGCTCCCAAATACAAGTCTACATTACTGGCACTTGTGTCACATTCCCGTAACATGTAGCTGAGTTTGCGTGACAAGGTGTTCAAGTAGGATGTAACGAGGAGGAAGTAACTGAAAACTGGAGAAATTTTATTTAAAGATGAATATTTGTCAATGCCTGTGTGTGATAACAATATAGTGTACGTATAACGTAACATTGCGCAGCGTTCGGCTAGGTTTCGGCTGTCCTAACCACTTCACTCTAAATCCTTGTAAAGCGATTGTATGTCGCTAGCAAAAATAAACCCTACTTAGGTATTCATTGAATTAATGATTGAATGGTATTTGGGTTCGAGCCCTTCCGGTCCCGATGCACGTAGGCCTTAAATCAGGCCCTTTGTGCCCCATGATTACTAGGTTTAAAGGAGCCCTGTTCCTTTACCAAAGTACCAGATGGCCCCTATACTTAATTTCCTGATATCCTCAGGGTCCAAAAAGAAGGAACCCCGATGTGTATGTCTGAGTGAATAGGTGTTCACTGGAATTTACCGATATTTTGTGCGATGGAAATCAAGTTGTGACTATATCGGCAGAGTTTAATTAAAGTTCCGAACATAAAATCTCACGAAAGTCACTCAATTGGGAGTCGAACTGAAACATGTGGACAGACTGAGGGATATGACGGAGCTAATAGGCGCTTATCGCGACTATGCGAAGGCGCCTAAAATAGAACTAAAATTATCTCGCTTAGACTCTCGGGTGTTCCATGCCCCCTTGTTCAATATAATAACGTATTCAGGAAAACAATGCACACAAAGGAAAAGGGCTAAAGTACAGTTATTACAAGATCCAAACCAGGCAATTTAGACAGTCTATGCAATATAAGACGTGAAGCTAGTAGACATTTCAGAAAGAGGAGGAGGTAAATCTGAAAGCTAAAATTGATGAACTTGAAACTAACAAATTTTATGTTTTGTTGACCTGCATCCCTGTATAATCTTGTAAATAAAGCCAACTTGGTTCACAATTTTTCTTAGTATGTTTATTTCTTTTCTCTACATGTTTCGGGCTACTATGTGCCCATCATCAGGAGAAATCTATGCGACATTTGGTATTTGTCATTCTGTGTGGATGACTGTCTGGTATGTAGGGTTTCATTCCACCCTGCATACCAGACAGTCATCCACTCAGAGTAACAAATAACAAGTGTCGCATAGATACGTGGTACAGTTATTTCTCCTGATGATGGGCTCATAGTCGCCCGAAACGTGTAGAGAAAAGAAATAAACATACTAAGAAAAATTGTGCACCAAGTTGGTTTTATTTACAAGATTGAAACTAAAGTAAGGTAAAAATATTTGAGACTTGTATATGGCCATCAATCACTTGGCGCACTGACGCTATCAGGCAACATACTGGTCTTACTCTTCCACTAAAAATGCCGGTCCAAAGTTCTTTCCCAATTTATAATTATTACAAGGATTTAATTCTTTAACACCTCTACTTCACCTTTAGTCACCTTACTTTGAATGCACTCTCTGTTGAATATAAATCTCACAGTGTTCGTTTAATGTTCCTTTGGAGATAACAGCAAGTTAAACAGTAAATATTCAGTGAGCTGTGGTATTACGCTGTTATCAGATTCGTTGTGGCGTCGCCATTTACAAACAATAAACACTGTCTATATATATATATATATATATATATATATATATATATATATATACACACACACATACATATATATATATATATATATATATATATATATACGTGGAGCACCTATTCTTGATGTTTCTAGATCACACACAACGACGCAGCACAGTCGGTAGGACTCCTCT
>Ga0268261_10002022_pt1 | contig 14400 bp, 9 predicted proteins | sample TergutNc150P1_FD_190353 | JGI IMG/M metagenome (GOLD analysis project Ga0268261, IMG submission 190353) | Nasutitermes corniger P1 segment gut microbial community from laboratory colony in Florida, USA - Nc150 P1 (SPAdes) (version 2) | ecosystem: Host-associated > Arthropoda: Insects > Digestive... | reverse complement strand
ACTTAACCTTTAAGAACCGTGCGTCCTATATATAGGACGGGCGTACCGCTACCCTCCAGATGTTGCATTTTATATATTTTTTTTCAACAAATATAAGTACTGAGTATTTTAAACATGCTGCACACTCCGTTTTTCTCTTCAAAATGCCGTTTATTTCATCATGCTACCTTTTTTGGTCCCTGTATTATTCACATTTTACGTACAGGGTGTCCTAAAATTTAAACGTAAAACTCTGGTGCCAAAAGGTTAAGTCAGTATGGCTGGTAACTCAACTGCATGCAGGTCTAGAGTATTAATGTTACACAAATCTGTGTGGTTAAGAAACAAGAACCTTGTAAGTTTATACTGATGGAGTAAAATTAACAATACAACAGAAAAAGAAAAGAGGATTGACAGACATACAGAAGAATCCAATTAATTTCATTTCAAGCATACAGTTTTGTTATTGGTAACTGTAGCTATCCTATTGTTACTGCTGTCAATATGAATGTCCTATTTAGTGCAAATGATTTTTTTTTTTCTTGGCTCACTTTGGATGCCATCATCCAACAAATATTCAACTAAATTACACAAACCAACTCCAAGAGCAGAGCCTTACTAGAATAGCAAATTGTTATTCAGCTACTCATGAAATTCTCCATATTTAATGAAACCCAAAAGTTCATTACTGTGTGCACAGGAGCCCATGACTTGGACCTGTAGTGAGTCAGATGTAGCAGTGGTGAGTGGAGCTAATGCTGCGATTATCGCGCTGTTGTGGGGGGGGATGCGGTGCAGAGGTCGATCAGACCAGTCAGAACCCTTTGAAGATATGAGTGAACGTAGTCATGGATCCACGTGGCGCAAGCCCGAAACATGTATTCAGCGAGACAGAATATGTATTACTTATTTTCATTGAGGTTAAACCACACGTGCTACTGCGTGACCTCGATCGTATTCATGTAATCACCCTGCTTGAGTTCACAAAATAGATGCTCATCCCTGTGACGAACGTAGGCCCCACCAGTCATAACTTACAATTGTCGTGCCAGGTAGTATCCAAGTCTTAATGATGGCGATCAATGTCTCGATGGACGAGGGAGCGTTGCAAGAAAAGTCTTTCCGATTTCCACTTTACACTTCTGAAGACCCAGGTTATGGTGCGCAGCGAACTGCAATTATGCTTTGACTGCCGAATTAGGTTTCATCTGTTTCCATATTTATATCGCCTCACAGCAGAACTGCGTCCTGTTAGTAGGGAGGGGTCACAGAAGAGCGCCTAACCTTGAATGCTTGCGAAGAGAATAACAATTATACAGCCCAACCTAGAGCAGGCCACGAAGGCCCAGAGGGGGAGTAGAGGTATAACTCTACCCTTTTTTTAACCTCGGCTCTGAGATGGGGTGGGTGGTCAACGCTACGACTCGGCCGCTTTACCCCCGGGGAACAGACCCGATACCTATTGTATAGGAGGCTGGGTAGGCCCCAGGACCGGTCTTGACGGGCGCGGAAAATCTCGCCCTCAGCGGGATGCGATCCCCGGATCGTTCAGCCCGTAGCAAGTCGCTATACCGACTGCGCTATCCCGGCCCACCAGTGAATAAAAAAGACCTAACCAAAAAGATAACTGAAGTCCGTGTGGATTGCTTGATTCCCTTATAATAGGGGGCTTTCTTTACTGAGAGATAGCCAGCAGGGTAAAACAAACCAGTTTCGATTGGCTGGTTCTCACCCCTTGTGGTTGGTTGGCGCGGGTACACCGCACGACGACCCACGGCTTTCGTCGGCCCCATCGTATATGATCCGTGGTCACGGCTCGCTTCATTCACTGTGGTCGACCTGTAAATGATCTGTGATTGCGCTGTAGTTATGAATGAGTAGTGCCTGTTAGTGGATGTTAGTATTGCATTGAACTGTGGTTGGTCGTTATGAAGTATTTTTTATTATTATTAGCCATCGTTCGCTAATATTACTGAATGGAAATGATTACATTAACCCATATGAATGGCAAAGTACTTGTTTGGAATGCAGACGGTAAATGTAAAATTGTGTAATCAGATGACGATTTAAAAAAAAAACGTTTATCTTAGTGACTACTGTCAACGTTCGCGCTTTGCAGATTGGTTGAAGCTTCGCGAAGAATATCGCATTGTTGGTGCCTTAATTGGATGTCTGGCTCATCTTCCTCGTCAGGATTCTTTTCTGGGACTACCAGTGGTTCTTCTTCCCGAAGAAGTCACTCTGTTACTTGAGCAGAAAGTTGCTCGTTTGGTATCTTACTCCTCTCTTACTTGTGCTCCAAGCAATGACATCAGAGAGAAATTTCAGGAATACAGGAAATGCTTGTACAAGGAACAGGTTGGCAACATTAATTATGTAGTAAAATTGTAGGTCCAGTTACAACGTATGACAACCTGCAGGAGTTTTTACATGTCATTCTGTGCTGCGGCTACATCCAGCTTCCCATTGAAACTTTTGTCGAGGTGATGTAGATCGTGGGCATGGGTAACATCATTCTAGTTACTGTAGCATTGCTGAAGTAGTGTGATCCTTGTCATGGGTGTAGTCATTCTAGAAAATAATCACCTTGTCAGATGAAGAGAGACCAGAATGTTTTTTAAAAAGAAAATTTGCTTCATTGTTAACATACTTGATAGGGACTGGTAAAATACAGGCAATGAACCCTTACTTTATGTAATAATAGTAGTATGTATTTTAATGTACCAAAGAGCAACTCATGTAGAACAAGTTGAGTTTAAGTAGTTTGTGATTTTTTTCGTGTTTCAGGTCAGAATTATTATAATCTGTATTCATTTAATTTAATGCAGAAAAAATGCAAGAGCTTTAAACAGTCGTGCTTATTCATTTGTTAAGCATTGTACCTGGGAGTTGCCATTTTATAGTCATGGTAACACATGTGAATGACTATACAGGTAGCTTTTGTTTTGGGTAACCTTTTTTACTGTTTCCATTATTCATTTTATTTTGGTTATTTTCTTGTCCATACGTTGATTGTGAAGTGCTTCAGCATGAATTTAGTGTATTTATAGGTTGAGTGCTTCAAAGAAGAACGTAAACGCCAAATGACATCCATGATTGATCGTATTGTGGAAGGAAAGCGACGTAAATTGTTGGAGCTTGGCCATAAGAAGAGAAAGATTTGTAGTGAAAGTGAAAGTTCAGCGCAGGATGAGTCACAGTCTAAGAATGATGAAACAGATGCAAATCAGATTGACCGAGAAGCTCTTCTTAGGGAGGAACTGGACAAGATAAAATGTATTGATGAAAATAGTACACTTGTCCAGATATTTACGGGTGAGTGTATTCTTGTAGTTGAAATTTCATTTTTTAAAGTACGAAATCTGATTTTTGAATGAGATATTAATATTTATTTGATTTTACATAAAGCAAGTGCATGGTTGAATGAAGAAGATGCTACTCCATTTTCATGGCAGTATCCTGCAACTTCTGCTGAAAATCTTCGTTACAACACATTCAAAGATCTGTGGAAAAAGGGTCATTACCTTACAGGAGGACAGAAGTTTGGGGCAGATTTTCTTGTGTATCCTGGTATGCACCATAACACTTTATTTCTCTGTAGACTTTCTTGTGGATTATGGTATTTATCCTATGGAATCCCTGATGCATGTTTTGCACACAAAAGTTGATATCTATATTGCAGTAAGCTTTTTATTGCCATGACATGAGTATGTGATGTATCATTCACTTGTGTGGATGGCTGCAGAATTCCTGATCCCCCTTGCAGTATCTTCATTGTCTGCAAATGGTAATGGTAATGTAAAAAATGATTGGTATGATAGGGGCTAGCAGCATTTAGTATAATCAGATATAATTAGTTGGAACAGTGGCTTTGAATCCAAAGTGGTTTACTTGTGTGGTATTTGGTATTTGTATATGCACTCTGTTTGAACCCTAGCCAAATAGCATTGTTAATTAGTTTTAATTTGTTGTCTTTCTCTCTGTGACAAAATTGCTCCTTAAGAGTTCTTTTTCCAGGTGATCCAGTGAAATTCCATGCCCAGTTTTTGGTGGTATGTATAGACAGCAGTGAATCATTGTCAGCGGCAGACCTGGTGGCTCTTGGTAGATTAGGGACATCAGTTAGAAAGACTGTAGTTCTGTCAAGTCTTTCAGATGATGGGAATTCAGTAATGTATCAATCTCTACAGTGGAATGCAACATTTTAAGACATGCTAATTTGTACCAGTATGTGCAACTGAAGGATGATGACCATTTCACATTAGAAACCAGCACCTTCAAGTAAGGAAATGAAGATTTGCTGTATTTGCATTATTCACAGCCTTGTGTTAAATTAAATAACACCATTTTGGTGACTGCACTGAGATGGTGCAATTGGTTGAGCAAGTAAGTGATGGACTAGGCAGTTGTGTGAGCAAACAGGTAAAGATGCAGATTAGAGATTGGCGAAATGTTACTGATTACCCAGTAGAACAACATTACTCTTGACAGAGCATTTATTACATACAGTTGGTTTCTACTGTCTACATGTTTCAGCTTAATACTTTTTGCCGGTATGTATCTGGCTTAAAATGGATTGTATTAATAATTGTTATGTAACCTGGAATATTCTTCTGTTGAGTATATCATATGCAATAGGATATCCCATGCAAAGGTTACTAGGTACTGATTTCTTTTATCATCTGACTTTTTGAGATTGGTGTAACCTTAATATTATGATACTGTTATTGATCTTGAAAAAAAATTTTTCATAAATTTTGTAAAACTGGGTCTAGGAAACAATGAGGCAAGTTACTCAGTGGCAGTTCATTCAATATATGTGTTATGAGGTGTGTCTGCTTACGTGCTGTGGAGTGCCTACTAAAATTGCACAGCCTTTGTATGTGTGTGAAACAACTTGAGAATGGGTAAAACAATTGTGATTAAATCTGATACTGGAAGATCTTATGATATATTTATTTACTGCAATTGGGTTTCTACCCAGTTGCAGTGGTCAGTAGACTTGCACAAAAATAAAAAAATAAAAAAAAATAATAAAAAAAAACAGACAGCACGAAAAGAGAAACAATTAAAAAACAGTACAAAATGCAAGACAAAAAACAAACATACATAGAATATAAAAAAATGTAAGTCCAGTAATTAGAAAATAATGGAGAGGCAAATCGTGGGATAATGTAGTACACAGAACTACATACAGTTACATAACTATTAATCAACAATAATACATTTCACTCAAGATCATCACTTCACATCACTGCACTTCACTACACTTCACTGCCAATTTTCACTTAACTGGCTGTTTTGTCACCAAACTTCAAAAACCCTTCACTTTTCTTCACTTAGAATTACTTTCCTAACCCTCTTTCTAAAAATATGTGATTTAAAGGGGAGAGATGCTAGTGCCTCTGCATGCAGTTGGTTTTGTCAAATTTATGAAGGAGTGTTTACCGATATTTGTCCTTTGTTTCCTGGCCCTAATTTTATGATCATGATAACCCCTGCTCAGCTAGCATGGTCCTTTTAAACTGTCCCCTATAAAATGGCATGCCCCTTCACCAGTGTATGCTTTGAACAGGGTCCAAATGCAAGCTATCTTTCTATGCTGCTTCCCAGACCAATTCGCTCATATGATTTTCAAATTTAGCCACTTTCTTTTGCACACAGTCTAACAGGTGTAACTGACCTTCCCTGTGTGGGTCCCAGCACAAAGCCTTATATGCAAGAATTGGATGCACTAGTGACATATAAGCTAAACTTTTCATATTACTATTTCCCTTTTTAAGAACATGCATTATGAAATGAAGTGCCTTCAAGGCTTTTTATACTGTGTAATTAACCTGATCAGCCCAGCGTAAATCACTATGTAAGATTATTCCTAAATATTGAAAAATGAACAAATTTTTTAACAGTTTCAGTTTTGTTTTTTATTGAAATCTAACAACCATTTAATATGACATTCTACACGTTTCTGCAGGTATCTTGAATGTATGTTTTTACGATATATTGAAGCCAGTGATGTTCCAAAGAAAATTGGAACACATTTTATGCTGAAAACAATATTTCCTGCAGTAGTTTGGCTTTCGAGATAGTTAAAGGAGTCAGCCAGCATCGAACAATATTGATGCCACATGCACATTTATGAACTTCTGGGGTCTGCAGTTATAGCAGTGTTGCTAAGTTCAAGCCTTCTGGGTTGTTCAACTGTAGTTGGTGATATTTTGTTAAGGATTTTAGTGTAGTCCATGATGGCATTCCTGACCCTGAAGTGGAAGGCACCAATTCCTTTCAAGTGGTGGTAACTATGTTTTGACATGGTGTAATAACACAGAAGATTTCTTGATTTCCAGACTAGTTATATTCAGGTGAGATCGGTATATTTAGCAAGGTGTCTGAACAAATGTGTGGATTACTAAATTACTTACAGACCCATCTGAAGCCAAAGCCTGATTCTTGCTAAGCGCCATGCTTATGTAATTTGTTGTAACATTTTGGATCCCAGAGAACAGACATTTTTTGGTATAACTCGATAAAGGCTAAAGTATTTTCCGGCGTCCATTTCGTTGCACCTCTGCACACTGGCTGTGACACAGGGGAGTGGATTCAAGTGACAATCAGCTGAAAGCGATGATCGCAGCGAGCACAGAAACACGTTCTAAGTTGATGTAGCGGTATAATGAAACATACTTTAATGCGCGCTGGAAAACTGACAGCAAGGTGCATCAGCCCGCGTAGCGACACAACGAATGTTACAGCAACACCGTCCACACTTGCGAATCTCTGTTACGTTGCGGCGAAATACTCAAGTCTGTACGCGGCCTAATGTTCCCGTTTATTGTGTCACTACCAAGTAAGTAAATAACAGGCAAGCATGATGCTTGGAAGGCCCATTCTCTTCTGCATGTTGTTCTGCTGGCAAGAAGCACCAATTTTGCATTCAGAGTTACTAGCTAATCGTCAGATATGACTGATACTGATCATACAACCAACCGGCCCGGCACACGGCCATAACCGTTGCTTCGCTAAATGATCTGTGGCTGGAGTGGTGTGTGACCCATGGCCATGGAACCTACCCGATCGCTAAACCAAATTCCCTGTGCCCGATTGTGCTGTGCATATGTGAAAACCGTGGTCTACCGGGACAGTACACGTAACAGAACAAAATGTGGCCGAACAGCGCCATGATAGGTGCGCAAACAAAGTTCGGTGCAGAAAACTATGGGTGGAAACTGTAAAACCTGGATAGTCTGTTTATCATAAATCAACATTCAGAAAGGTTTCTCTATCATTTTGCGAAAAATAAACAAAAATGACAGTAACGGGTTTCTAAATTTCGATGAGTTACGTGTCGGTGGTACACAACAGCTCTAATCCGTGACAGAAACCACGGCCGACCGTAGGTATTTTTCTGTGATCCGTGTTCCGGTGTGGCCTTCTAAAACCAAACATGGCGGAGACGTAAGTACATGTGTGTTGTTGGATTATCAGAAGACATCTTAATATTTTGATTGTACTTCATTATATATTTTACACTGTTCAGTTTGAAATAGAACATTGTATTTTGAGAGTGGCTATATTCGTAGACGCTTGATTGCTTGTGCTTCCCAGAAGCGCCTAACACTTCATTGTTTTTTATGGTTTTTACTTTCCATATTTGTGGTGCGTTCAGTGTTTGTTTTTGCATTTCGGCCTGTGTAATATACGCCATAAAAGGGTCGTTGACAATGTTTTTATTAAGAGTTTATTATTGTTTGTTTGTGTGGGCGCTGGTTAACTACGTACTGTGCTTCATTGAAAGTGCCTGTTTGTGATAACGAGTACCAATAATTTTAGGCAACCGAAAGAGAAGCCGACTCCGAAGGATCCTGCCAAAGATAAAAAGGAGGGAGAAGAGCATGTTGAGAAGAAGGAAAAACCCGATAAGAAGAGGGCCTTGGGAAAGGAAGGAAACAAATTGCCCGCAGTTCCCGAATCTGTGCTAAAAAGTCGCAAGCGAAGAGATCTAGCCAAAGCAACACGTTTGAAGGTTGCTTTGAAGGTAATTTCTGATACATTTCACATTGTGACATTTGCCAAATGCTGTATGATTAGGCCAGTAGTTACTACCTGATTTTCTGCTGTAAGGTGAAGTTGAGATCCTTTGTATTATGCCCTTTACACATTTCATTATACTAGGATGCTGAAGAATGTAGATTGTGGTCTTGTTGGCTGAACTAGGTTTGGTGGGCATGTTGCGAGTAAACTGGCCAATTAGATCCTCAGACTGGAAGGTATGGCTAGGACATGACATGATAAGGTCTGGCAGAATGGTGAACAGGAATTGTGAGGACCAAGAAACAAATATTGGGTATTTTATGGTACTTTGGTGTGTGGTCAAGAAATTTAGGTTCCCACGACTATTTTCTTCCTGTGTCATACATGGCATTGATATGGGTACAGGCATAGCCAAAGTTCCTTTTACTTGACTTCTGGTATAGTACCTACATTTCGTTGGTCTGCAGGAAGTCTTAGTCTTATTGATGGCTGAAATTTTAATGTATAAGCAGCATAAGCGCATAGAGGTGAACACAGGCAAGAATATTGTCATACAAGGGAGATATACAGGTATATTTCAAGGCAAGAGATGTTGGAATTTTGAGGTAGTTGTATGCTATTTAATTCTTGTCACCTTGTGGTTTGTATATGCTGCTGTTGACTCTTGGATGCTGTACATACTTCTTGTATGTACACTAGTATGCTATTTTGTTGTATTCCAGGATTATTCCTGTGATGATTACGTACTATACACATTCATTGAATACTGGGATGGATTTTAGCCTGATGTGTGACCTTTGATAAGATGTACCAAAAAGTACTTGTAACTTTCTTTGAGATAATTCACAATGCTAGTGACATTGTTGAATTGTGTAAATGTTACTCAGGTAACTGAGTGCTGTTCATATCCAACTTACATGGGATGACTGGCAGAGGAGACTGAGAGTTCAAGCAGTGCTGTGCAATGGGTGGTGTTTGTATCCTTCAGTTTTTCTAATGTCCTTCAACTTAGAAATGAAAGAAATGGATATGAAAGTAATATGTGTGTGTGTGTGTGTGTGTGTGAGGATATTGTTGCACATATAATGATGTGGATGACAGTGAGAAGCTGGATGTGGAAGGAGTGAATCACAGCCTATGTGGAGGTTCCATTCCAGCATTTGTGTTTTACCCTTCTGTTTTATTAGCCTGCCCGTCTTCCCATTCTTCATCTTTGTTTAAAAAGTGGTTGATCTAAGTAAGCCAAAATTTAAATTATGATGACTGTAACGTGCTTATTTCATTTGTAGGACCAGTGAGGTATGTTGAATAGAGTTAATCTTAAAAATGAGTAATTAACATTGCTGGTACAATGTGTTGCTGTGTAAATGTGACATGGTGATTTAGTGCATGCTGTTATATTTCAGAAACGATCAGAGTATTACAAGAAGAGGAAAGAAATCTTCAAGCGTGCTGAAAAATATGTAAAGGAGTATCACAGTCGTGAACGTGATGAGATTCGGTTGGCACGCCAGGCAAGAAATCGTGGCAATTATTACATTCCAGGAGAAGCACGCCTTGCCTTTGTCATTCGTATCAGAGGGTAAGAAATACTGGGTAATGATTGATTGACTTTTTACATCAGATTCATTCAGTGGTGTTTGTGCCCTGTGTTGCCATCTTGTTGGTAGGCAGTTTTCCAGGTTCATTTTGACAGCATAGATGGACCAAGTGGCTGCTTGAAGCTTGAAGATTAATTTCTGCTACACTTCTCTTTAATCATGACAATTAATTGGCAGTCATCTAAGAATATTATGCTTCACCTTATAGACACTCCCAGACTTACAGAACAGTTACATTCAAAAAGGTCTAGCACAAGTAAAATTTTGTGTTAAGTCGGAATTGAGTATGTTTATGGTCAACCCTATACATTTATACATGGGAGTCCAGGTGAAATCCAGACCTCTCTGTATAGGAATGTGATTGGCCTTAGCATGACTGTCATGCTGTCTGCATTATGGCCCATCATCATCATTCTGCCACCTTGGTTGGACTGTGCTGTTGTTATCACAAGAAAAAAATTTATTCACTTCCTTGTGCTTAAAAATCATGTATGCCTGAAATTGCATGACTTGAAACTGTGTAAGTCAGGGAGTGTCTACATATGATACTGTGAACTGCTGTACTGGTTGTGTTTGATTTTGTAATACAAAGTTCTTTAACATTTATAATTACTGTATGGGAATTTGGTGTTATTCACGATGACAGAGTTTTCAGAATTGAAATTTTTATGTGAATGGTGGAATTCCTTGTGTACTTAAGAATGCTGTAAATAGCTTTGACTGTACGTTGACATAGGGTGTGTTTAGGCGGGTTGGGTTCCACAGTTATTGGAGTGTCAACTTTTGCTGAAAACTGAATCCTGTGCATTAGCCGTGGCCACATGTACCGAGAGAGGTGCTGTTTCTTATCTTATGAATGGTATTGGCTTAAGTTTCATGTATACAGTGATTGAGAAATAATTGTGCTTTATTTCAGTATCAACCAAGTGGCACCCAAGGTGCGTAAGGTACTGCAGTTGTTCCGGCTGAAGCAGATTAACAATGGTGTGTTCATAAAACTAAATAAGGTAAGGAAGGCTTTTGAGGTGCTTATGCAGTTGTGAAATGTACAGGGAGTATTTTTTGTCATGTTCCTGAGCATGACAGCTATCATGGAAATATCAGTGCATATGAAATATGCATTTACCAAAAAAGTGGATTCAGTTTTTCCCCTGCAGTTTATTTTGCTTTGTTTCATAGAAGTCATGCAACACAAATGAAGCTTGTAACTTGAAATATTAAGTTTCTTTTTCAAAATTGCCCTTCATTTCTTGTGAAGAAAGTGGATTGTTGTTCAATTTCCCTTTGTCAGTTCCTTCAGTATTAGTGTCAGAATTGGAATATGTTGCTCGGAAAAGTAAGTCATTTGTTATGCACAGTTGTTGCACACTAGACTCCAACTTGAAGGTCACGCAGGCTCTGGGTTATCCAAGTGGCAAAATTTTTTACAATGGCACCTTATGTTTGGGTCCTCAATATGCAACTTGCTTCATGTCACCCTTCTGAAACATGTAATTCTCAGGTGACTCCTATATTTTTTAAAAATTTGTGTGCCCCTGATGTTAATGAACTTCATGAACTGCATGATGAGTTTTGTAAAACAAGTGTCTGCTGTTTTTGGGTGTTTACATTTTTCAATAGTGAAAACCATATCGTGTCAAAGAAAACATTTTCATGTGATCCACTACAATTCTGAGACTATAAGTGACCCTGAAGGTTTGTTAGGTCATTGCAGTAGTGCTTATTGTGCATAGGAAATTTTTGTGTAAAAAATGGATTTTTTCTGTCCACATTTTAATGAATTCCTGTTGGCTGGATGTGCATTAAGCAAGGGGTCACCAGTATGGAACCATGTACATGAAAATTTTAACTGTTTTTATAGTTTCTGTTGTGTGTAATGAATAACTGCCTAATGGTTAAAGTAAGCCTAAGAACATTATTCATAGAAATTTAATTCCAGGCCACGATAAACATGTTGCGTATCTGTGAACCTTATGTGACATGGGGCTACCCTAACTTGAAGAGTGTACGGGAGCTGATCTACAAACGGGGATTTGCAAAAGTCCGTGGTCAGCGTATACCAATTACATCTAATACCATCATAGAGAAGAAGCTGTGTATGTATGACTATGTTCTGTTGAATAAGCAGAATTAATTTATAAATTTATTCAGATCACATTTATTGGGGCTTAGTAGGTCAGTACCAGGTTGGGAAAACTGATTAACCTGTTGCCATACCTGCTTTGGTTTTTTAAAATTTTAGTGTTGCGTTTTGATGTACATAATTAGAAAATGGGAGGTGTAATTTTAATATTGTGTATTTCAGTCATTTTGAAATATTACAAGTATTTACATATGCAGGTCTTCTGAGATGTTAACATTGTGTCTGCTGGTAAGTTATCAGCATTGCAGAGGATCATAATAGCTTCGGGCAGGCCAGTTTTCAGTGGAGTCTTCTTTGACTGCACCGCATTACCTGAAGTTGAAGGCATTGTGATCCTTTGAATTCTTGGTAACAACCGTTCGACCAACATAACCTCCCAGAAGAGTTGATCTTCAGGAATGCACCTGTGAGAACCTTGGATCTTGCATTGTACTTGCTGGAATGTGCATTTCTGTGAAATTTATAAATTCTTGTATCTGGGCTACACTGTTGTTTTTGTGTGGTGGTTGCATTTAAGTCATGTGATCAAACCTTCTTCCACTTCATAATTGTATGTTTTTCTCTGAAAATGCTTGCAGTAAATGTCTGATATGAGTGGGCATTGTAATGAGACGTTTGTTTATATGATCACATTTTTATGCACCATCACTTTTATTTTGTTGTACATGGAAGTATTGCCTTGCTTTTTTTTATGATGATCTGCGGATGACAAGGCAGAGAACTGTATAGGATACACCTTTATTTTCAGAATTACATTTTACAATGATGATGCATTCACTAGTATAATTTGAATTAATGTTTTCCTGCATTTAAGATTCAGTTACATTTGTTCCAAGGTGGTGATAGTTCCAGATTTCCTCCATTAGTGTGTTCTTCAGTTGAATGTTGAAATTTGTTACACTGTGCCGCCCCAGGAAAATGTACATAGGGATTTTACTGAACAGCATTCTAGTTACTGTGAATCCTTGCAAATTTATTTTTTAAATATATCTCTAATTATTCTATTAAGTTGCGCTTTCTTTTTATGCATTAAAGCATAAAATTCTATTTATACTGCAACATTGGTGTGTACATGTGATGAAGTCTTCATTACTCTCTAAATTTATATTTATTCCAGCAAAGTGCAACATCATCTGCATTGAAGACCTGATACATGAGATATTCACAGTTGGCGATAAATTCAAGTATGCGTCTAACTTTCTGTGGCCATTCAAGGTAATGAAATAGGAATATTAAGCTGCAGTTGTAGGGCATGTAATATAATTATGAGATATAGTCCCAACTACGTGTCTGTTTTAGAACAGAATTTTTAAATTAACCCGTTAGATTCGTTATATGTAGCCATTTGCATGCTGCTATATTGATTTCTGTACATTGCTTGATATTTGGCCTGTTACCATATTTACTCGAATGCGAGACGTGGTTTTTCCCTTAAATTAGGTGCATAAATGTGTGAGGTTTCCTTAAATTTGCATATGAAGTGCCAAACCAAGGCCTGCATCACCAAATCATGTGAGATTTGCACTGTTCTTAGATGCTATGCAATGTAGAGTGGTAATTCTTTACTAATGTTTTGGAAGCTGGCTTTGTTTCCTTTTTTAGGCAAAGAAGCACCAAACCTGGTGGACCCCTTAGATTAAGTTATTCTCAACCACTGGACACCACAGAAACAGTAATTTGTTAAGATATGTACCTGAGTACAGATCTAGTCCAAGGGTAGTAATAAGAAAATGGCCTGGACCAACCCACAAATTAAAAACCATAAAAGGAGCCATGAACGAAACTGCTCAGACTACAGACATGACACAGAAATTCAGAACACGTGTATTTAAATTCTTAACACCATCGCTGGGGAAAATTGTGAATCTTCATGGGTTCAAGTAGTATTTAGTCAGTGCAGATCATAACAGAATGGCACCACATCTTACCAGAAGTGACTGTGAATGGTTTTAAGAAGTGCTGAAACTGATGGTGATATGGAATGGCAGTGAAGAGGATAGGAATGTGAGGAGTCAAGTGTGAGGAAGGTGAAGGCACTGACTGTGAAGATGGAGAGAGCAACACTAATTACTAATGGTAGATAAAACTTGACATGCTTCGTGTATTAAGTGGATGAAATTAATAGTAAAATATTTTTATTTTTGGGGGGGTTGGCTTAGATTTGTATAAATACATTTCCCTTTGGTGGAAGTGTTTTTTGGGAGGTCGTAGATTAGAGTTGTCTTGCACTCAGGTTAATATGGTATTGCATCACATACATGTCAGTAAACATGATTTATTTTAAGGGTCTAATGGAACCTTCATTTTGTCTTGTCAGTACTTCGATAAGTTTTCAAGAACTGTGATGTGTCTTGCGAATCTCTGATATGTACCAACTTAATTCACAGTTCATTTGCAGGCTCTGTATGATCATGCACCTTTTTGTATAAGATATATTCAGATGGAACCAATTTGGGAATAGGTCTATGTGAAGGAGTAGGGACTATTAAAAACAGTTCCCTTGGATATTGAGGTAGGCCTCCAATTAACCCTTAGACGCCGAATTAAATCCCATCTGCTATTTGCTGGCATTATTAGGAGCTCACCATTTTCTCCACGTTAGCAGGATAAGGGTTAAATTATTAACCCTTAGGCGACTAATGTTAT
>Ga0268261_10002021_pt1 | contig 14400 bp, 15 predicted proteins | sample TergutNc150P1_FD_190353 | JGI IMG/M metagenome (GOLD analysis project Ga0268261, IMG submission 190353) | Nasutitermes corniger P1 segment gut microbial community from laboratory colony in Florida, USA - Nc150 P1 (SPAdes) (version 2) | ecosystem: Host-associated > Arthropoda: Insects >... | reverse complement strand
GACCGTCCTCCGTTGTTTTTTCAGTTCCCTGTCATAGTGCGACTTGGAAAGGCGCAGGTAATCGACGCCGTTGTTTTTAATTTTCTCGATATGCATAATTCCCGTTCCAATCCTATGTTGATATATGTATATTAATTATATCAAATAACGAAACGGGTTTCAACCCCTAAAACCCTTGATATCAGATGTTTTTCGACAGAGTTTTTTCGGAGCCGGGTGTAAAACTCGGGCGGATATCCAATAAATCCGTAATGGAATTTCGGGAACGGGCAATGGAGCATTCCTGAAAGATTCCCCCGATTTGATATAAGAACATAACGGAAATGGCTTCAATCGGCTGCTGGATGGCAAATGCCCCAACCGTTGCTATCAACATTAAAAGGTTCTCATCAAAGATGGCTTTATTTTTAAGGTTATGCCCCACTTCAAGGATAACCCCCAGGTCATGAGCAAATAGGATAGCCCCCATAATGCGAGGCTGGCCGGTGAATGGGGCATCGCCAAGGCAACGAAGAAAAATAGCATCCCACCCAAAAGGGATTTTTGCTCCTTTAAAAATTTTGCGATCATAAAACTTCCTCCCACTGGTCGTTTTTTCCCGCAAAAAAATTTTACCTGCGGGAAGCGGCACGTGTGCTTTGGCAAACACCGCGTTACTGTCCCACAAATAAACCTTGAAAGTCTATCTGCTGCCATTCGACGAACGGCCCGGCTGCACAAGCTTCCTTGCCGCCTGCTCAGATTCATGGGTATCTCTATTAACTCGCTTTGCTCGGATGGGCGAGAAAAGACCGCAAAGTCGAGTGAATTGGAGTTATTAGAGGTACCCTCTTATTAAATTATAGGATAAAGCCGGTTTTTTGGTTACAAGGCGTTAGCCCACCTTGAAATTTTCCAATACTTTGAGAATCCCGTTGTCGTTGTTGCTATCGGTAATGAAGTCAGCCCGTTCCTTTAGTTCCGGTACCGCATTGCCCATTGCTACTCCAAGACCGGCAAATTCAATCATTTGTAGGTCGTTGTAACCGTCACCGAAGGCGATGACTTCCGATGGCTTGATGCCTAAATGCCCACAGAGTTTTTTTAGGGAATGGGCTTTGTTGACAGACTGGGGCATGATTTCCAAGAAGAATGGCAGGGAGCGGGTAATGCTGAAGCGCCCACCTAATTTTTCTTTGAATTTTTGTTCCACCCCGACTAGTTTGGATGGTTCGCCGGTACACATGATTTTCACGGTGTTGAAGTCCACTGCTTCTTTAAAATCAGGCACCCGCTTGATGGAAACACCGTTGATGAATTCTTCTTCTCGGATGTATTCGTCGTCATCCATGGTCACGATGCCATTTTCTTCATAAGCCATGATGTTGACCCCAGTTTCACGGGACAGGTCAAACAGTTCATGGGCGATTTCAGGGGTGAGGGAACGCTCATACAACTTCTCGCCATTTTTCAGGTCGATGATGCGGCTGCCGTTATAAGAGAGTTTATAGCTTTCGAATTCAGCCAGCCGAAGTTCGCGGGCAGCTTTTTCCATCCCGAAAGTGGGAGCCCGGAAGCGAGCACCACTTTGATGCCCCGTTCCTGGGCTTTGATCAGGGCTGCTTTGGTTTCGGATAGGATTTCGTTTTCTGAGGACATGAGGGTGCCGTCCAAATCCAGGACGATCATTTTATACATGACGGGCCTCCTCAGGGTAATCCGTGATGATGGCTTCGACGCCCAAGGCTTTTAATTTGGCGATTTCCGCCATGTCATTAGCGGTCCACACGCGGATTTTATCATAAAGCCCTTGCCAGTGATGGGGATATTTTAGCACTAAATCCTTATCCACATGAAGGCTTTCCAGGTTGAATTCTTCCATATAATCTTTTGGCTGGGTAATCAGGCCGAACAGTAACCAGGCGATTTGAGCATTTGGGTCCATTCGTTTGATGCGGCGGATGGTAGGCAAGTTAAAGGATGAGTAAACCACTTTCCGGGTTTCACCTTTCATTGCCTGAAGCACCTTTTCCTCGATGCCATCATATGCAACTTCGGTGGTTTTCAATTCGATATTAAGCTCCGTATCCCGGCCTTTGAGGAGTTCCAAAACTTCCCCGAGCGTGGGCACGCTGGCATCCATTTCCTTGATTTGGGCCAATGTCAGGTCTTTTATGCCTCCTTTTCCTTGGGTGGTGCGGTCCATGGTTTCGTCGTGGATGACGATCAGTTCCCCATCAAGGCTTAGGTGGATATCAAGCTCTAATCCCACCGCACCTGCTAAAAGCGCCGCTTCGAAACTTTGAAGGGTATTTTCAGGGTGGGTTCCCTTACTGCCCCGGTGTCCATAAATTTTGCTCATCGTTAGTTTCTCTCCTTTTCTTGGCGTCCATAAGCTACATAAAGTACAACGGCACCTACTAGCATCATCAGTACGGCATAGACGAAAGTCAATGCGGTGCTGTCACCCGCCCGGCCATCTGTGGTCAGGTTTCGGATTTGTACCCCCAAAGGCATTGCCAGGGGGTGGAATAAAAACACAGACATATCGAACTCAGTCAACAAGCTGTTGAAATTCAAAGCCAGGATTGCCATCAGGGAAGGCATGATGGTTGGCATGACAATTTTAATAAAGGTGTAAAATGGCTTGGCACCTAAATTTTTAGCAGCTTCTTCAAGTCCGTTATCAATCCCGAAAAAGGCAGCACGAAGCATCCGTAAGGTGAAGGGGATTGAGATGATGACATACCCCAATACCATAATCCACATGGTTCCGGTCAAAGCCACGTTGCCCATAAACCATTGGGGGCGGTTAAAAGTAGTTACCAATCCCAGGGCAATCAAGACCGTAGGAACCAGCCAGGGGATCATGAAAGCATATTCAATCAGCGTACAGAACTTCCCTTTATGCTTGGCAATCATGCGGCATACCAATAACATCAAGGCACCTACCAAAGCAGAAGCCAAAACCGCATAAAGGGCACTGGTCAGGAGTGGCCCATAAGCTGTTGCCGTTGAGAAGACCACACGGTAATTATCCAAGGTAAAAGTAGACCAGCTCAGTTCCCGGCGGGCGATAGCCGATGGCTCTGAGAAAGAGAACAAGACGATCACCACTACTGGGGCCACGTAAATAAAGAATAATACATAGGCGTAAAGATGGGCAAGCACATTTAAAACCGGGTTTTTAATGGGCTGCTTTACCAGCGTGGACTTTACTTTAGACACGCTTAGATAATGTCCCCGCTTCTCAAGCCATGACAATAACCCAATCAGGATAAAGGACGCAAGGCCTAAAAATAGGGCCAGGAGGGCAGCCAGGTCACGGGAACCCGCCATGTTGGCAAAGGATAAAATCATAGGATTGATGGTCTGAAAATCATTCCCCCCTACCAAGAGCGGGGCGGCAATGGCACTCAACCCGCCAAGGAAAGTGAATACGGTAACCACTGTCAGGGCAGGCGTTAAAACCGGGAGCACGACTTTCCTTAAGATGGTGAACTGGGAAGCCCCCATGTTGCGGGCCGCTTCGATGGTTTGGTAATCCACTGCCCTTAGGGCATTTCGGATAAAAATCAAATGGGTGCCGGTAGCGGCGAAGGTCATGACGAATAAGACCGCCCAAAATCCTTCAAACCATCCCGTATTGAAGTTAGGGAATATGCTGACCAAGAAGTTAGTGATGAAGCCATTGGGCTCATAAAGGAAACGGTATCCCGAAACTAAGATAATCCCGCCGTAAAGCAAGGTAGTCATATACCCCATACGCAAGATTTTTGCACCCCCGATTTTAAAGTATTCGGTAATGAGTACAAGGCTTACCCCAACAAATCCTACGGTCAGGGATAAAATAGGTGCCAGGATAAAACTGTTGCGAAGGGCAGCCACCGCACGGGCCGACCCGAAGAGGCGGGTAAAGGCTGTGAGGGTGAACTCCCCATTTTGCCAAAACACGCTGGTAATGGTATTCACATTGGGGATGACCAGTAAAAATACAATAAACCAAATAAGGCCTGTAAAAATCAAACCTTTTACGAGGCTTGCCTGCCAATTAATGCCTTTAAGGCTGATAGGTGCTTTCACCATGAATTTTGAATTTTTCTTAACGGATATCATTTTCTCACCTCGTTAGTACATCATAATGTTCTTCGGGTCAAAGCTTACGTTGACAATTTGCCCGATGTCGTAAATATCCGTACCGCTGTTTTTCTCGATGACTTTGAAAATGGAACCGTCTGCTTCTAGTGTGTACTTAATGTAGAGGCCATTGTACTCGGAAGAAACTACCGTGGCAGGACCGAAGTCGATATGGTATGGTTTTTTAGCATTCACATATAAGCGTTCCAAACGGATGTAGCAAGCCTTGCCCGTTTCAATCCCGGCCCGTTTCAAAAAGGCATCATCCAACTTGTTGATATCCCCGATAAAGTTGCAGACAAACTCGGTTTGGGAATGGTTGTAAATCTCATCCGGGCGGCCAATCTGCTCAATTTGCCCTTTGTTGAAAACGGCAATCCGGTCGGATAACGTCAGGGCTTCCTCTTGGTCATGGGTCACGTAAATGGTAGTAATCCCAAACTTGCGCTGAAGTTCCTTAAGTTCGTTTCGCAATTGTACCCTAAGCTTAGCATCCAGGTTTGACAGGGGTTCATCCAGGCAAATGATAGACGGGGAAGTTACCAGTGCCCTGGCAATGGCCACACGCTGCTGTTGCCCGCCTGACAATTCGTTGACCTTTTTTTGCATCTGTTCTTCTGATAGGTCTACTTTACGGCCGATTTCCATCACCCTTTCCTTGATTTCCTCTTTGGACACTTTTTTGACCTTGAGGCCGAAGGCAATGTTCTCAAAGACGGTCATGGTCGGGAACAGGGCATAGTTTTGAAACACCATCCCAATGTTTCGCTTTTCAACTTCCAAATGGGTAATGTCCTCCTCCGCCACACTGACTGTCCCGCTAGTTGGGGTAATAAAGCCGGTGATGCTGCGAAGGGTGGTGGTTTTCCCACAGCCTGATGGTCCCAGCAAGGTAAAGAATTCCCCTTTTTTCACGTTCATATCGATGCCTTTTAAAGCCAGGAATTCTCCAAACTCCACTTTTACATTATCCAGTCTAATCATAACTTCATCTCCCATTAAAAAAATAGGGGGATAACGGCGTGCCCCTTTGGCAACAGGGTTATTCCCCCGCCTATGCCATGGACACGCCATTGCTTCCCCAAATTTCTTCGATTTATTATTGCAAGTAGTTTAAGTAAATACGCTCAATCCACGCACCCATGTTATCAGCTACGACCTCCCAGTTGATTTCTTGTGCAGGGATTTCAGAAATGGCAATGGTTTCAGCACTAAGTCCGTCTAAAGCATTAGGATTTGCAGGCAGATAATCAAAGGCTTGACCGAATGCATTGATGACTTCCGCGCTTCCGAACCAGTCCATGAAACGCTGTGCTCCCTCTGGGTTGTTGGCACCGTTGATCAGGGCAACGCCTTCAACGGAGAACGGGATCCCGATTTCAGGAACGACGATACCAGCGGTCATGTCAAATGATTCTTCACGGGGAGCAATACCCATGTGCCAGATTTGGCCAAGCACCACGTCAGATGCCGGATTTACAATTTCAGCGAAAATATCTTGGTCGGTCGGGACACCGTTAGCGAACATCGCTGCAATATTAGCCCATCCTTCTTCAGATAATCCCATGTCGCCATCCGCATCCAAGAATCGGTTGAAGATCCCGCTTAACACCATTTGAACAGTAGAACCTGTCAAAGCATTTGGCAACGCATAACGGCCATGGAATTCCGGGTTATTCCATAATTCCAACCAGTCGGTTGGTGCATCCGAGGCATCTAATTGGCCAGCATCGAACGCCAGCAAGTTTCCTACAAGGGCAACCGCATGGAAATAGCCATTGGCGTCATTCAAGCCTGCCGGGATTTCATCTGCCCACGCAAGGACATAAGGGACAATTGCCCCTTCGCGGATCAAGTCAGCCCATAATAATTGGTTCAGGCCGAATACTACGTCTGCCATTGGGTTTCCTTGTTCGGCAAGGATGCGGTTAGCGATAGCAACCCCGCCCCCATCAACCAACTGCAGGTCAATGCCGATTTCGCGGGCATGCTCTTGGATCCATTCACCGCGCCCATCGGATAATGCATTGGAATAAAGGACGACCACTTCTAAATCTGAATCTGTATTTGTATCGTTAGGCGCTTCGGCAACAGGGCTTTCAGCAGGTGCCGCTGTTTCTTGGACGTCTGCTTCAGCATCTTGCCCACAAGCCGCAAGACCAAGGGCCAAAGCCCCGAATGATAGTGCCTTGATAAGTTTTTTCATTGATAATTCCTCCCAATATTTGGTTTCAAGTGATTACTCTTATATTTTAGCACGACTTATGGGCACGTTTGTTAAGCCCACGTTAAGATTATGTTAAGATTTGGTTAATTTATAACGAAATTCATTTATTTTCCATCAATATTTGGGTATATATCCAGAATAGCTGGGCATTCTATTCTTGTGGCAGACGGATTTGCCAGATTGCTTATGGGGTTCGGGATTTTCACCCCGTATCCATTGTGCTCGATGTAGCCACTTTGGGTATTCGGACTTCATTTCAACCTAACTTGTCCTGTGAAAATCTGCTCACAACCGCTCACTTGCTTTGAATGGCTTATTATTAAGTACGGCTTCTGCCGAAGTGTTCAAGGCAGGCGGAGTGCAAAGGAAGCATCCCTCATTCGGGTGCTTTTTTTTTGTGCGTTCCAAGGGCAGACAAAAAAGGAGAACTAACGCTAAAACGTCAACTCTCCTTCTCCTTCGAGCGCAGCAACCCTATAGGAATTTATTGAGCATCCCCATTACTTCAGAAAGGTCGAGGGGCTTGCCAATATGTCCATCCATTCCCGCTTCGAGGCAAAGTTCAATGTCCTCGGCAAACACATCAGCCGTCATGGCGACAATGGGAAGTTGGCGGGCCGTTGGGGATAGCTGGCTTCGAATCTCTGCCGTTGCCTTGAAGCCGTCCATTATTGGCATGTGGATATCCATTAGCACCAAATCAAAGGCATCAGGGCTTGCCAACACTTTTTTCACTGCTTCGGCCCCGTCATGGGCAAATTCAAGGATTGCCCCGCTTTCGCTTAACAAATGGGCGATGATTTCCCGGTTGATTTCAATGTCCTCGGCTATGAGGATTTTTTTACCGGGGAACTTGGTCTGGCAGACTAGCGACTTATTTTCATCCAAAATAGGCAAGCCTTCGCTTCCTGCTTGAAGCTCAACGGTGATTTCAAAGCAAGAACCAACGCCTTCTTTTGACGCCACGGTGATGGCTCCGCCCATGAGGGTGATGAGCCGCTTGGAAATAGCCAGGCCTAGCCCAGTTCCGCCATACTTGCGGCTTGAACTGCTATCCGCCTGCTCAAACATCATGAACAAACCGGCCTGCGCCTCCTCAGAAATGCCGATGCCATTATCTTTAACCAAAACGCTAAGGCAACATTTATCCCCACTGCTCCCTAACAGACGGGCTTCCATCGAAATTTCCCCGCCAACAGGGGTGTAGGTCGAGGCATTGGATAATAAAGGGTACCTCTAATAACTCCAATTCACTCATATGAGCGGTCTTTTTCCGCCCATCCTAATAGCCCACCAAAGGAGGATACCTTCCTCCGGAAGGGCGGAGACCCTGCCAGTAAAAATACCATGAAGCTCCACTTCACTGTAATGCTCTTAATATTTATTGCGCCGAGGAGCGCAAGGTCGTGAGCACCGTAGAAGCATTTTCACTTCCTCTGCCTGACGAAAAAATCCTCGCTAATGCGGGCAAGGCTCTTACGGTTTTCTTGTTCTGAGGAACGAAGTGAGTACCGTAGAAACAAAGCTAGTTTTTAGAGGCACCCATAAAATGAATCGCCGATAAATACAAGTCAAAATGTCAAAACAAAAGGTTTTTTTGTGATTTTCCCCCATATTTCCGCCTAATCTTAAAATAATTAAAAACAGGAATCAACGGGCTGGCGAAAACGCCATTCCCTGCTTCCTGTTTTAGGACACCTCTATTGCATTATTCTTCAGATTCATGTTCCAATAACTGTCCAATCTTTGACATCTCCTCGACTCCAGCCGTATTAATGGCAATCAACAGCTCCAAATCAGCCTCTGGATGAAAAATTTTCACCACTTCCCGGTGGAGATAATCGATGGCCCGGTAAAGCTTCAAAAACGCCTCGCTTACTTGTTGGTAAACCACTTCCCCCGACTTCCCGGCGGCATCGTACCTTTTCAAAAACAGCTTGGAACCATCGAGCACATAAGTCATATCGGCAATGTTTTCAAAGAGGCACTTTGCCAAGTTTTCTTTAAATAATAGCATGAACTCCCCATGGAGATTGTCCTCATGGCAGGACTCGCACACGCTGACCCTCGCCTCGCTAGCAGCTTCCCCGCATTTCAAGCATTTTTTCATGTCACTTCTCCCCCTCATTCACCTTGCCAAAAGCAACTTGCAACAAAAAATCGTCTATTTAAAATTTTATGTGGCAATATCCCTAATTATAACTTCCACGCCATCCATTGCATAAAATCCACTATTATTGCCAAAATATGACTATCTGTGGAGAAAAGGAGTGATTCATTTGGAGAAATTTAAGATTAGCGATAGCACCATTGAGGACAGCCACATCAGCGTGGTGGAAAATTCCATAGGGATTGGCATCTTGGCAGTCATTGCCGGCATAGCCCTTGGCTTGCTCCTTTATAAAAAATTCACTAGGGATGAAACCCTGGGAATTTATAGCGGGCCGAAAACCTATGACCCCGAAGATGAAATGGATTACATCGAAATTGACCGCCGTTTGTCCGAAAGCATTTAAGCACTTGCCATTGGCATTTAAAAGGTAAACCCTTTGCCCCCTGGACTGCTTTTTCGTTATAATGAAAAGGTCTACTAGAACTGGGAGGCCTTTTACCATGGATTTAGAAGCGTATGAAATAAAGGGTACCTCTAATACACAAAAAAGAAGGAAAAGCCTTCAACAGGATTTTCCCTCTTTCGCATGGCTTAAAATACAGCTAGGCACTTCTCATAGTAGTATTGCCGGGCTTCAAGTCCGCGGTACCCACCATTCACCCTTAAGGTTACTTGATCAACGGTTGGGTTCGTGTCACACAAGGCATTCATGTTATTCAGCTTCCACCAAAAACCGGCACTCGTCCATGGATAGGCGACAGCCACATAATCCACCCCGATGGATAATACCATAGGGTCGTTGCGGTCATCAGCCAGCCTTTGATAATTATAACGGCCGGTCAATTGCAGATAACCGCCACCTTTGTACTTAGGCCCGTCACCCAGTTGGGTATTGCCGAGGTCTTTTCGGTATTCATAATCGGTTCCAGATGCAATCTCTTTCGTATAACGCCCACAAACCGATTCATGGCTGCATTGGCTGATAAAATGGCAGATGCGGCTTTTGGTGGTGATGTTGTAAGCGATCAAGCAGCGGTTAAGGTCATCCACGCCCCCTTGGGTCACAGTCGTCCAGCCAATAGCCCGGAGTTGTTCGCTGGTCACAAGGGTTCCTTCAATTTTACCTTCTTCATTGCGTGTTACCGGGGCTTCCCCAATAATCAAAGTTTGTCCCACAGAAATGACATTGACATTGGCATTGGCGATGTTATTGCGCGCTTGAAGTTGGGCCACCGTCGTCCCATATTTAGCGGCAATGGCACTTAGGGTATCCCCTGCTTTCACTACATAAACCGTCTGAGACGGGGCTGAAGGGGCTGGGGTTGATTTGGGTGTTGCAACTGTTGTCGGTGTTGGGGTTTCTACAGGTGCCGGGGTGGCTTTTGGAGTGGCAACTGGTGTTGGCGTTTTTGGCGTTGCAACTGGCGCCGCTGCAGTTGCTGTTTTCACTGTCAAGACTTGACCTGCATAAATGACATTCGGATTGCTGATTTTATTTAGTGTCTGCAACTCTGATACAGTCATCCCATATTTAGCGGCAATGGCACTTAGTGTGTCGCCTGATTTTACGGTATATGTTGCCGCCGTGGCTACGGTGGCTGGAGTTGGTTTGGGTGTTGGTGTTGGCGTCGCTTTGGCGGCTACTGTTTTTACCGTCAAAACTTGCCCTGCGTAGATGACATTGGGGTTGCTGATTTTGTTCAGCGTTTGCAGGTCTGCCACTGTCATCCCATATTTGGCTGCGATTGCCCCTAAGGTATCACCTGCTTTTACTGTGTGCGTTGCTTCGACGGTCAATTCGTCGATTGTCAGGACTTGCCCCACCTGGATTTGGTTGGGGTTGCTGATTTTGTTCAAGGCTTGAAGCCTCTCGACTGTCGTTCCATATTGTTTGGCGATTGCGCTCAGGGTATCGCCCGCTTTGACCGTGTATTTGGTGGCCATGCTTTTTTCTCCTCTATTATTTGAATGTTAATTAGGGAATACTTTCCCTGTTATATAGTATTCGTGGAGCCCCTTTTTCGAATGTGCAGTCGACTTATAGATGCGTAAAATGAGTTGGCTTTTTAGGCCAACCCAACTTATTAGCTATGCTTTGCTTCATGGAACCTTCTTTCAACTTCTGGCCAGTTTATAATTTGCCAAATGTTGTTCAGGTATTCCCCCCGCCGGTTTTGATGAAGGAGGTAATAGGCGTGTTCCCAGACATCAAGGCCTAAAATCGGGGTATATCCCTGCATCAGAGGGCTATCCTGGTTAGGGGTACTCATGACCTCAAGACCACCATGCCCATTGACCACAAGCCAGGCCCAACCTGAACCAAATTGGGACAGGCCGGCTGCATTGATTTTTTCAATGAGGGTATCCAGGCTCCCAAATGTTTCATTGATCACCTTTAAAAATTCTGGGCTTGGCTTGGTTCCCCCTGGAGTAAGTATCGTCCAAAACAAGTCATGGTTGGCAACATTCCCACCTTGGTTGATGACCCCTTGGCGGATGGAATTCGGGAAATTTCCAATGTTTTTAAGGACTTCCTCAAGGCTTTTCCCCTGGAAATAGGATTCATACCCAACAATCAGATGGTTCAAATTAGTAACAGCTGCCCCTTGGTGTTCATTATAATGCAGCTCCATGGTTTTCGCATCAATTACAGGCTCCAAAGCATCGAAGGCGTAAGGCAGCGGGATCTGGGAGAACTGGACTGTTTGAACTTGATTTTCGGCTGTTAGCGTCGACGGCCGCTGCCCTGAAATGAATCCAACGGTCAACAGCATCATGCTCATAATAAATAAGAATTTTTTCATGTGTTTTTCCTCCAATGGTTTCGTGCATTAACTCTGTTATGGACAGCCAGGGGAAATTTATTCAAAGAACATTTCAAAAAAGGGAAATATCCGATATAATAAGACAAAAAGACAACCGCCAATCCAATGGGAAATGAAGGATTTTTCCACTAGCGTGGTTCAAACGCTTGGCTTTTCCATGAAAAAAATCCGCCTATACAAAGCGACCCATGCAAGCGGACATAAGGACAAAAAATAAAAACTAAGTCATTCCCAGTATCCACAAAAAAAGCCCTGAAAACATCCAGAGCTTGCCAATCACAGGCGAAACCCGCCCACAAAATAATAAGGCACCTTTACGAAATTGTTCCGAACAGCGATTTCCCTCCCGCAAGCGTCGTAGTTGAAATGGTGCGTGTAAGTATTTAGCATCTCGAAGGCAGCTGCCGAGAGAACCACCTGTGCCAGTTCGTAGTAGTCCTTGGCGGGGATGAACTTCAGTTCCTTGTACTGCCGCATAAAATCGCTGATGTCGATGGTTTTCAAGGCACAACGGGCTTGTTCCAGGGTCATGTAATTTAGGGCATCCATGATGGCGGCTGTTGCTTGGTTTACCCAGGTGAGGTCATCATAAGGTGAGAGTTGAAAGGGGCAGTCGGTTTCTAAAATGATGTAGCCGTCTTGTTCACCAGTTTCTTCATTCCCTGTAATGGCGTTTAGTTTTTGCTTCAGGTCATCGCAAGGCAGTTCCAGCCACTGCCACTTTTTCGGCTGTTTGGCGGGTGCCACTTTCACTTTGAACATTCCCATGCCTCCTTCCCCGCTTCCGTCTGGAAGCCGGCTTTAGTCATTCTATCCGCCATAAACCCCCGCATTATTTGAACTTACTAACCAGGCTATGCAGGTTCCACCAGTCAATATTCCCAAGCATTTCGTTTTGTGGGAGTATTCCAAATATGCGTTCAAACAGCCAGAGTTAAAAGACCCCATGGCTCTTCCTTCAAACTGTTTCCCCGTCTGTTTATGACTTTCTAACACTTTTACCCATACCTATATTATTGTTATCCCTGCCATTTTTATATCGAAAACGAGCATGTATTTTGGAATAAAGCGAAAAATTTCATTTGCTCTGTCACATCTCAGCGGTTTCATAGGCACTCGTTTCTCGATTCTTTTCAAAGGTTAAAAAGTACCTATATTTGTATCGGAGCGTGATGATCATGGGACTGGATTTAACTTTGACGTTCAATTATGAACCCATAATATTAATAGCTAAACTAGCCCCCATCGCCAGAAAAAGTCCGGTGATGGGGGCTTGCGGTTTAAGTGGATTACACGTCGAGGGGACAACTTTAACCCGGTTAACAAGAGAAAATTTCAATTAAAGAATCACACATAGGGGGATAAGGAAATTCATCTCATCTGGGGGATGGACAAAGCCCGCTGCATACAGGAAATGTGTTGGCAGGTCTTTGTGAATTAAGTATAACAAAGTTTTCTGCCAGTTTCAACAAATTTTGGCAATTATCGTTCGACAAACGGGAACGCAAAATCCCCACGGGCAGACCTATGCCCATGGGGGTTTTGCGGTTGTTGTTGCATGTTCTGGAAGCTGTTTGAAACTAGTACCCAGCCGTTATTATATCAGAAACCGTTATCAGGGAACATCCCAAAGGGTTCGAATAATTCCGACAGGTTGTGGTCTATTTTGACTGTTGCCGTCATATAATTCACTATAAGTCCCAGTCAACCCTTTTTGGTTTTCGGGATTTACCTCCGACTATTCAGTTCATTTCACCTTACCGCCACGGGCCTCTCATCCCTGTGGTGGTTTTTTTTAGTTAATTTTCAAAACAAAGGCATTCGCCTGTTCACATTTTAGCCAATTTCATAAGATACATTAGGAAGTGAAACAAAAGCTTCCAACCACACAGCAGACCACAAACCCACACACTCCACAGCCAGAAGCCATTAACAGCAGCATCGCAGACACTCACGACAACGCCAACATCACATAACGAAGCCCAAATTTAGCAACAGAGTCCATAACAATCCCAGCCTAGAGCAGAAATCCTCACAGCCACCAACCCCTTACAACGCATCTCACGAAGCAATCGACGCAACAACTAAACCCCCTCCAACCTCCACAGCACCCTTGTAGCCCAATCACACAACCATTCCAACCTTTCCTCCAACACGACAACAACTTATTTTTCATAGCTCACTTAACATATCAGTTGCCCCCGCTTTTTCGGGGTTTTTTTGAGTTCATCACTTTTCTTCAATTTGACGTTTTTATGGAGCTTTTCAAGTCAATGAAAGGATTATCCGTGAAACTTATAACAAAATACGGATAAGGTTATGACGAGAAGTAAAACTCAGAAAAATGCGACTTTTTTATTTAACATTCCCAATTCGGAACACACTATGTTCCGATTTGGAGGGAACCCATTAGTTGGAAATAATTAGGGCTTCCTAATTTGGGCGCTTTTTTAATCCTCAACTTCAACCAATACGGTTTTAGTGCTGAACCCTCCATTTGTTTGAAGCTTCCTTAGCCGTGCCCCTTCAATATTCTGGAGCGATATATCAGCATCTTCCGCTAAGGCATAGATTAATTCCAACAGGTCAGCCAGTCCGCCGTTTTTTCTTCTTTCGTGGAAGCTCCTAAAAATTCAAGCCCTTCTTCACTAAGCTTTTCGACCGCCATTTTTTTGAAGGCTTCTTTATCTACTGTTTTCACCGTGTATACCTTCCCCGATGCTTCGATAATTTGGGGAATATTATCCCTTACTAGTTTATTGTAAACTGGCATTCTCTTCACTCCATTTTATATGTGAATATTTCGTTAGTTCAATTCCTAGGATTTGAATTTTGTACACGTCATGTACAAAATTGGACAACACAACGTAAGCGTCAAATAACAACACGGCTTTAACCCGTCCCGGTTCCCATGGTATAATTGCCGTATCAAAGTTTATGTAACGCAAAAAGCCCCGGTCGGGATCTCCGATCAAGGTCATTTTAGCGGCAAGCTTCCTGTACATCCGTGCTCCAGGGAAGGAAATTCTCGATGAGTTCCGGATTTTCCCCGAAAGGGGTATTGGGAAGTTTTTCGAAAATGTATTCCAGATATTTATAAGGGTCGATTCCATTGGCTT
>Ga0268261_10002020_pt1 | contig 14403 bp, 11 predicted proteins | sample TergutNc150P1_FD_190353 | JGI IMG/M metagenome (GOLD analysis project Ga0268261, IMG submission 190353) | Nasutitermes corniger P1 segment gut microbial community from laboratory colony in Florida, USA - Nc150 P1 (SPAdes) (version 2) | ecosystem: Host-associated > Arthropoda: Insects >... | reverse complement strand
ATAAGATCAATGGTAGGAGTAAGCTCAAGAACATCTTGCAGACATTTATTTCAAGAATTAAATATTCTTACATCGGTTTCACTATATATAATGGAAGTTATATGTTATATAAGAAAACACCACCAACTTGTAGATTTAAACTCAAATATCCATGCGTATAATACACGTAGAAAGATGGATATCCACATTCAATTACACAAAACTGATTTATATAAGAGAAGTGTAATTAATATGGGGACTAAATTATATAACAAACTGCCTAGTTACATAAAAGGAATAGACAGTTATAAGACCTTCAAGAGGGAGTTGAAATCACTTCTTCTTATGCATTCCCTTTACTCAGTGGAAGAATTTCTAGCTTTGTAACTCTGTAATTTCATTAGCAGTATATCTAATTTAAGCTGTATCACACTAGATATAAGAGTTTCTGAAATCATGTGTAGAATACTATGCTCGTTATTATTGAACATATTGTATTGTATATAGTATATTTTAGAAATTGACGAGTCCACTGTCTTATGTACGATATTTTGGACTGAATAAACAATTACAAAGGTAAAACTGATAACAGTTTTTTTTACCATTGTGGAAACGTTGTTATTTTTATAGTTTTAATTTATGATTAGTAGCGCAGTCAAGTGTTTTCAGTGTTACCTTTTATATTTTTGTAATATAGCCTGATGATGGCCGAGATGGATGGCCAAAGCATGTCGTATATATGACAAAGAAATGGATGTCAGAACAGTTATACTGTTGTATTAGTCAGATGATTTTAGAAGACATTAAAAGCAGAATGGCCAACAGATTTCACTGTTGTCTTGAATATGAATGTCTAGCACTCTGAACATAAAACCCACTTAATTAATTTCACATCTCCAATAAATAAGTTGGTATGTATTTTAACACGCTTGTCGTCACCAGAAAGATAACTGAACTTCAAGCAATTGCAGCACTTTCGGCATACTGTATATCGTTGAAAACCGATGTTTATACCCAGCCGTTTCTCGTATCCATTGTCACGGAGACGTTTTCCTCTGGCGTAAGAGGCCGAAGCGCGAAGGTGACGACTCGCCGAGGTTAAGAATATGTGGAGCTATAACTCCACTGTCTCAAATGTCTTCATTGCAGTGGAGAAGTATTTTTGTCCGTCCCAATATCAGTGAGCTTCGGTAGGATTTTGTGTAGGCTACTCGTTTTAGACAACTTAATTTCGTCTCATACACATGCAGTGTAACGCCACTTTACATGAGGCCAAAAATCAAACATCGGTTTTTTTTAACAACTCATCATATAATCGGATGCTACACGACATAAAATGTGGATCTGATTAAGGTCTTTCTCGATGGTGAATATTACGAAATACGTGGTGTAATTTCCAGACCAATGTTCAGTCTGTCCCGTAATTCCAGCTTTGCAAAGAAGGCACATATCCAGTAAATGAACACAATAATCTAGGTTTACAAAATGTGTACACCATTTTGACAGCTGCACTACCTTTGAGTCGCTAATGCGAAATTCGGCAATGCGCGTACTAAAAATGGACAATAATTATTATGCCCCACTATTACATAAAAGAGCGAAACAAAATAACAACCTAACCTTCAAATATCCAAAGACGAATCTACATGCCGAACGTCGCAGTTCGCTTTCTTGTTTTACAGTTCCCGGTTTCGAGAGGTCGTTTTTTGTAATTTACTTAGGCTCCTTCGTGCAAATGTCGTGCTAGCAGCCAACACCTTTTTGGGCAACCATCGCTTCCTTCCACATCTTTTCCAACTAATTGTTCGCCAGTCATCCTAAAACGCGATGATATATAATGTAAGATACGAATACAGCAGTTAAATAAACCGTAAATAAATATATTTAGAAAATTTGAGGTTCTGACGGCCGTTATTATTAAAATTACCTCCTCTGAAGGGGGGCATTTTTGCCTGATAAGGTCATAACACTATAAGAAATTATGAAAATACGCGGCTTCACATTCCAAGCAGACCGTAATCTGAAATATAAATAAGTAAATGCAAACCCATAATAAAAACTTGATCGTGCCAACATAAGAAATCAATGCCACCCACCGTGGACTAAGTCTTTAAAAAAACTTGTTTTGGAACGTCTTATTTTCTGCTCAGAAATATGAACATTATACCTATACTGGCATCGTTTCAATTTCCGTAGACATCTGAGTCCTAATAAAGTCATGCATTTCAGTATACCGGAATGTCAGTTTGAGAGTCAGTGAGTGTCTTATCACGTCTAGACCGATATCTGGTGCATGTCATCTTTTCTAGATGTACCTATACAGGAAGATCACAAACCAGTTAGAAAAATTAAAATATAGTAAGACTCCATAACTCGATCTCTTACAATGAGGGAAGAACCGAGGCTGGGGGTGTTTAGAAGAGGCTGCAAAGAAGAATATTTGGATCCAAAAACGAAGAAATGACAGCTGGCCGGGTTCAGTTTTTGAGGAGGATGTTGTTTCTTGCGCTTCGCGAAATATTGCTAGGATGGTTAAATCATAAGTGATGAAATGACTGGAAGGGGGAGGGGGGCATTCACGGGAATAAGGTAGCAGGGACAGGGTTGTGGTGGGAAACCCTGACCTGAAGGCGTGGATGGAAGAATAATACTAACATAGATCACAAAGACGTAGGGTAAGAATGTGTTGACAGGACTCAAGAACTCATCTTGCTCAGCAGATGCACCAGAGGCGGGCTCTGGTGAAAAGAGTAACCACCTTTCGGCTTGCAAACGAATGAGCAGAATTTTTTGATTAGCTGAGGAACTATTGGCTTTTTAATAGCGATTCTGCTCCCTGGAGTTTTATCAGCCGTTGACTCTTACTGAGACGTGAGAGATGAACTTGTCCAATATATCCTTTAGGGGCTTAAATTTTCGGTGGAATGCTGAGTGACATTTCGCTTCTAAAATAGTGGAACCGAAGCGACGGCTCAGAAGTAAGAGGAATATCGCGTTAACTGCACCAGACGTACGCGTACAAATCACGGTCACTGTGAGCATCGCTTTTCAGACTGCAGGGTCTTCTTTGGGCAGTTGATAGTCTCCCAGTTTGTTAAACTTATTCTCGCTTTCTATGGAAATCGAAGGTTCATTACCATGTTAATGAAACTCAACAGTTTTCACAATCCGTAGTCAGCTGAATCCAATTCATATATAACCCCCTTTCCGTAATATATTTTTTAATATTGTTTGCCCATCGGCCCCTGTCACTCCTCAGTGGCCTTTCCTTTCAGGTTTTCTAAACCTTTTTATTTCTCATTTTCTCGTGGCTGCTACATTTCATTATTGATTGTGTTACCCAAAAAATGAGAATAGTGTCATTATTCTTCGTCCTGTCTTCGAAATTTTGCAAAATCTTGTCAGATAAGGATGGTCTTGGGGAGAAGGAGCGTGCTTATCCCGTAAACCCACACTGGCGTTGAGAAAGTAACGACTTCGCGACTGTCAATCGTTTACAGATATTTGAAATCGCCGAAACAAAAAATTCGGCGTTTGAATTTGCTGTCTTCCTTGCTTGGACTGTAAACACGTTTGAGATACGCGAACCCTGGCCGTAACATGAGTAGGTGATTCTTAGTAGGTGTTCATGCATATGTTGATTCGTTAGTGTTGTGAACATTATGAGACCAAACTTGCAAAAACCTATTTGTTACATATATATATATATATATATATATATATATATATATATATATATATATATATATATATATATATACACATGCAAATAAGCAAAATTAGACGTATCGAGCTTCGACCCGCGCTCCTACGGCAGCTCGAATCAGCTGAACAGTGACAGTTGCGAACCGAGCTGCGCCCAGACACTTCGACTGCTTTCAGTAAACTGAGGTTGGCGACAGATTATCGTGCAGTGACGTCACAATACTATCTCTTTCACACCGCACGCTTGGGGATGCTTCCTATTTGTTTGTCTTTTATCTCATTACGAGCGTCGGTCATTCAGGCAGCGGTGCTATGGTTTGTGTCCTGTGCTCCGCTGCCAAGCATAAGGCGAGTTAGTGAAGGCCCGTTTTTACTATTCCCGTTCTTTAAAACCCGAACTTCCAAATGACCAATGAAACCACGTGCATTTGTTTATGTCAACTTGTTTACGGAATCCTTGTAATACAGAAGGAAGCCCCGTAGCATACAAGTAGAGACAACGCCATATTGGATCAGTGGTTAATTTTTGCGTGGATGTGTTAATTTTTTTGTTCCGATTCAAGACATTTCACATATGTGAAATAAGTGTATACTGTGTCATTATGGTGTTTGTAATGATGGGTTCCATTAAAGAAGTGTTTGCGGCCACGGACTAGTGCTTGTGTTTGAAATAATTAACACCTTGTCGGTACTTTTGAAATCGATTTGTCAGGCACTTAACAAATTTGGAACGTCCTTGATTGACCGCCAGGTATGTCCATTTGTAATTAGAAATATTGGTTGTGGGGTATCTATTAAAACGTCTAGTCACCAACATATCAGTTTTGGTGGTATGCACAAGAAATATAACATCCCCACTGAGAAAAAGTGGATAATTATTGTTAAGCCTATCAAGTTCATCGCCGACGGACATTCATAGAATATAACACAATGGAGTCATAGGGGATTGTGGGTGACAGCCAGAGGCGATGGCAGTGATCATTTTAGCATTTCGTCTTTATGTTCTTTCATCATGCGTTTTTGAAGTTCTTTGATTCAGTTCTGACACTGGTACAACTGTCGTTTGTTTGACAGTTTATCAGAGTTGGTTTTTGAATATATTATCTACTTTTGACTTGATACTAGTGAGAGGTTTTGGGTTGTATTATGTAAACGTGTAAGCTTATATGTCGTTCAGATGCGACTGGGAAACTGGCCAAGTGTATTGATGTCTCTCAGCAGTAACATAGGTCAATAGAACACCAGAGTTCCGTAATAATTGTTTACAGTTTAATTCAAAAAGTAATATTAATTTGTGATGATAAATTCGTATACATTTAATCCGCAATAAATATATCGTAGTGGTAAGATCATGTAATGGCTACATTATTCGTTTTGTATCGATTGGACATTTATTTTTCGAAATTACGTGTAGTTAATGAGATAGCAAGTAGGTCCCATGAAGAGGAAATAAAACTTCTTTTGTTCATTCAGTAATGACAGACTTTTGCAAGTCTGTAAGGTTTCTTTTATGTGAAAGTGTGACGTTAGTTGCTTACTGTACAGGTTAATTGCGGATAAGTTACTGATTGTTTTGAACATTAATATTGAAAAGAAAAAAAGTATAGGCTTGGACATCTTGTTATGTTGTGGGGATATAGTGCTTTGCTAGCGCTGAGATCATGAGGAGGCTTCTTTTTGAGTGTAGTAGGAGAGTTATCTCTGCCTTAACCTAAAATATGAGGAACCATTGATTATTGCATTATTTCCACATCACTGGAAAATGTGTTTAATACACCATGTCATACATCATATGCATCCATTGTATACACATCCCATAGTTATTTCTCACCTGACATGAGAGTTTCTTTTTGTAATTACATATTTGCTACTCATCCTCTGAACATCTGGGTTATGACATTGTGTAGTATTTTAGATGTGGCCCAGCATTTTGGTAGAATCCTGGCAGGGTAGTTGAATGTAATACAGATTCTGAAGCAGATGCCATTTTCTAAATCCACAGAATAGAGTCCTTCATGAGAAGCCGATATTCACATAAGAAATTCCTGCCTTTAATGGAACTTGAAGGTTTATTAGGATATTTACATGAGCTCAGCATTCACATGCATGTAGAGATAAGGATAAGAATAAGGATATGCAGAACTTACCCCCATATCCATACATATGTTATGTTGTGGTGCTTAATTAAGCGTGTGAAAGAATTTGCCTTTTCCCTTTTTCAGTCTGCTTTCAGCTTCAAAGGATGGGACCACTTGGAAGGTATAGGCCATAATGGGAGGAAAAATTGTAACTTGCCATAATTCCTTTTTAAGATTAGAAACCTAGCTTAAGATTGATGAAACCATTCCAGAACAATGTTCAGGATATTTAAAATATGAATATTCTGAAATTTTAAGGTAAATTTGTAGTTGTTGCAGCCACATACATTGTGCCTCTTACTTATATAAGGAGAGAAATGAGAATATCTTGGTAACATCTGAAGAGCATATTTGGACCTAAGAAAGGGGAGGTGACAGGAGAATGGAGAAAACAGCATAATAGGAATGTTTGTAATTTGTACAGCTTTTGTTATGATAATCAAAGTAGGGAAGAAAAGACTGGTAGGACATGTAGGGCACAGGGAGGAAGGAGGATACTCTTTATAAAACACAGGGGTAGTTTAGAGCAGGGATGCACAGATTTTACAAAGATCGAGGAGCCACCTCGCAATTCTAGGCATAAGAAGGGTGACATGAAGCAAGTTCCCTGCTGTGGTCCCACAAATATTAGGCGCCTACATACCAAATTTAGACACCATGACAACTTGGCACCTGGGATTTTTTTCATCTCTGGTATAGAAGGCGATGTAAAAAATGGACCTTACAGAAATAGGTTGTACGGTTGTGGATTAGTTGCACCTACACACTGTTGGGCCCAGCGATGGGCTTTAGTTCACATGGTATTGATTATTAGGGTTCCAAAAAGGCAGGAAATTTGGGTGTCTAGCTGAGCAACTGTTGGCTTCTGCAGAAGGTCTCAGCGTCGTGCAGTACCATTGTAATCTTTTTGTATATTCTCTACCGTAATGAATGAACCATTTGATATTAACATATTATGGAAAGAGGTGACTTGCGTAGTTGGTGGGATAATGTTAATAAGGATGTAGGAATATAGCATTAGAGGACGTGTTGGATTGAACTGGCCTGGATGAGGTCCTGTGCCACGTTTGCAAATGAATTTTTAGTAATTCTTTGATGTAAGTGACTAATTTTGTCTCTTACATTCTTCGTAACTTGCAACCTCACTGTGGCTGTTTCCTCTGTTCAACACTTAAGTTTCATTTTTTCCTTTGAGCACCTTGTGTGTCCTATACAACCACAGGCAAAGTATAACAGTAGAAAGTGGTCAGTTTTAAGATAAGACATTATCATTGAACTTCACCACTTTCTTTGTGCTGCAAGTGATTGCATGAGACTGGGACTTCAAAAACCAGTTCCCTAATGTTGTGTGGAAAATTAGCCACTGACCAAAGCGATTTAGTTGCCATTGGCAACAACACAACCATATTTTTTACCTTTGACCTGTGTTATTCCCAGATGATGAATGGATAACTGAGTGTGTATAAGTGCTGGGAGCCTATTTTGAAGAACTGTCCCTGCATTTGTGACTGAGGAAACCCATGAAATAGCACAATACCAAGATCTTATGAAGACAAAGCAGTTTTCATAATTTTTAGTTTTTGTCATAAAGAGAGTATGTGCATTGATTTTGTGCTCTTCATTTTGCTGTACTGAGTCCAAAGGAATAAGTCCCATGGTTAGTGTGGATGACAGTGCTTAAGGCTTTGCCCTGCCTTCCAGCTGCTGCTGTATTTTTCGTCATTACCAAAGCATGTTTCACTAGTAAAGGTTGTCACTGTCAACATTCAAAGAAGGGAATGGCTACTTTGGAGGGAACGTTGGGAAGTATGCTGATTGGTTAAGTGTTACATTAACCCTTTAAACGCCAAGTTAAATTCCACCTGCCATTTGCTGGCATTATTAGGAGCTCACCCTATTCTCCACATTAGCTGGATAAGGGTTAAGCACATATGGAGGGGGTCAGTCTTCGGGACTTCCTTCCATCACCTTAGTGCAGGCAACACCACAACATTGTTAACACAGATTATGACTGGTTCATTTGTTACAGGTGGTGGTACTGAGGGTACAATCATGGAGAAGATGGATGTCGATGATGATGCAGTTGTGGATCTGAGTGTCAAGTATGTCCACTGGTATTTGTCCCAGTTTTGCCAGATGTGCACCACCACACTGTTGTTAGGAATGGGGATAGCAAAGACATTTGTGGAACACACATTGTATTTGGTTATGATGGCTTTGTTAAAAACCCATTTTTATTGTAATCCATTAAATAGTTGTTCACTGATAAACTGGCAACTCCGGACGCATGAAATTTAGAATTATTATAATTATCAGTCCTCAAGTAGTGTTATTGTGTTATATGTTGTTATAATTACGCTGTTTACTGAAGTGGTTGTCTAGCAAGCACCCCTCTTTATCTGCACTATCTTCCCATGCCCCCTTCTTCCATCTGCCACACAAACAGAATGGAATATCACATAACCATAATAGTAACTTGATTGTATGTAGGTCATTTCAGAAGTTTTGTGTATGATCTTATTGAAATAACAAAGTACAAGCTAACACTCCTGGTGATATTCCAGAATGTTTACACATACATCTTCTACTCATTGTAATCACCAGCACTGTACGCACACTTTTCCCGATGATATTCCAGAATGTTTACACATACATCCTCTACTCATTGTAATCACCAGCACTGTACGCACACTTTTCCCAACTGTGTGGTAGATACAGTGCAGCTTTAAATACGTCCTTGCTCAGATGATGTACAGTGGCAGTGACAGCAACGTTGGCATCATCTTCGGATTTAAATCGTTTACCCCAAAGATATTCTTTCACATGTGTGAACAACCAGTAATCACATGGGGCAAGATCTGGAGAGAAGGGAGGATGTGCCAACACATCCCACCTTCAACATTGCACCAGATTTTGCACATCACAATGGTGAAGAGGTGTTGCATTGTCCTGGAGCAGTATGATGCCAAGCTCAAGCAGTTCTGGTAGTTTATGGCAAAGAGCCTCAAAGTATCCTCCAACTGTGTGCAGTAATATTGGCCATTGACCTTCGTACCAATTGGCGTGGGATGGTCAAGCACAAGGCCATTTCAACTGAGAACCTGATGTGCATGACTTTCAAGCACCCTGACTGCACTGTGCAGTTTTCTTCCTCCTCGACTTTAGGGCATGCCTTTCAGCAGTCCATCATCCCTGCTGAGGGTCAAATGAATTAATCCATGACTCATCAAGCATTAAAATTCAATCTTGAAATGCATTTTCTTTATTTCTACAATGCTGCAGATGGGTGGTGGCAGGAAGAACATCCACGGGTCTTTGGTAGTTGTTGAGTACATGTACTTTGCACAACCTTTTCATTTTCCCAAGCTGTTGGTGAGGATATGGTAAACACTGGCTGGAGAGATTCTGACTTCTGTAGCAATTGCCATGCGTGAAATACTGCGTGTACGTTCAAGGACAGGTTTCACTTGTTCCACGTGGCATTCATCTGTTGCCAATGTTGGGGGTTCACCGTCTCTTCTCAGTCATTCTTAATGGCATTTACCCATCAGTGAACAGTGTCATATGAAGGAGCATGTGTCCCTAAACTTTCCTTCAATGGCTTATAAAATTCTAGAGCACTTTTACCCAACAAAACATAAAATTTTGGTAATGTTCTCATGTCATGAGACGCTTGTAGTTCTTCCCAACCAATAGCTGAACAGTGACTGACACTGCGAAGACAGTGCACCTTTGTGACGGCAGCAGTGGTGCCATTAGCACCATGCACGTGATTTGAGTTCATTCATATGAATCACTGCATGGCGTTGCCACCATACACAACATTTCTGAAATGACCTGCATAATTGGTGGAACACTGTATTTACAGAGCATGACATTTTTCATAACCTGTTGTTCCTGTCTTGAGCCTTATTGCCTCATGGGCAATTTTCTTTTAGTTTCTTGTTTGGAAGCTTTTTCTGGGAATCTGTCTTCTTTCTTCAAAATTGTCCATACCATAGTATCCTGTTCATTATCATTTTATCATATCTTTATTTTATCTTTCAGTTTGTCTTCTTTTTCTTCTCCTCTTCTGCCTGCCTCCACACACACACACACACACACAATATTTTTACACCATGTAGTTTGTAGTTCAGTATGAGTGTTTCAGAGGAACCTCCTTCTGTCATATGGTAAAGTATGCAGGCAGCATGTTTCTCCAAACAATGGGGACCTGTCCACCAATTTGTACTGTGAGAACCTCAAAAGTCTCTCTCTCTTCTGGTTTTGACTTCTATACTTTGCAGTGTTTCTCAGGTGTCATTAGTCTATGGATGTCTGTGGCGTTTCATCCATGTCTTTATTCTGTATGTTAATATGAGCATGTGGTAATTTGTAAATACATTTTTTTGTTGGTCAGTACTTAATATTTTTACAGTATGTCCCTAATTATTGATGTTCTTGATGTCACTATGAAATATTGAGCCTATGTTTGGGTCAGAATTTCCATATTATTTTTCTTGTTTACCTTTGATATCCAGATGTTGTGCTGTCCTTTATTTTGGTCATAATTGGACAGTGATGTAGCATGTCTAATGAAGTTATTGCAGAGCACGGTTAAATCCAATTACTTTTTCTACAGCATTCACCAGATTCCAGTTCCCCTCCATTCAAAAATAATGTTTTTGGGCCCTGTTGAAAATCTTGGAGTAGGCTGGGCCCATATATGGACTGGAACTTTAAAAACATTTCTGGTTGAGTAGCAGGAGACTGAAGCATATTTATAATAGTGGAGGCAGTACGTTTTTTTGAAGCATTGTTACTTATGTGTCCGACCACATGTCATAAATAAGAACAACACAACATAGTTATGAACACACATTATTTTGTACTTCCTTTTACAAAATATCCATTGTTTTGTCAACCCACCTACAGTAATGATTACAGCATTTTCACCTCAGTGTACTGTCCGTGCAGCTTTTCCCTATTATATGAGGGTGATCATATCAATAAAGATGAATTTGACACATATTTCATACACATTTTAGAGTAGAAAAGTGAGTACTGAATTTAAGTTAAAGTATTTGAAATGAACAAACCATGTCTGATGCCTAGGCATGAATGAGAGAATGATATTGAAATGCATCATAAAAATTTGCATGGTAGGGTCTGGACTGGTTGCAATTGACTCAGGATCATGGCCAGTCATGGGTTTTTCTGAACACAGTAATAAATGTTCAGTTTATATCCAACACGTGGATTTTTTTTTCGGTAACTGAGTGACTTAGTTTGTTAAGAGGTATTGCCTGTTAAACATTAGTTTGTTGATTTTCCATTGATTGTCAGTTTGAATTAAAAACATTTGACACTGGATTATACTGGAAGAAACATGCAGTGGCTGATACCAGCATCTTCTGGTAAATCTAAAAGTAATGGTTTGAAGTCTTTATTGGCATATTATGGTTTTTTGTGCAAACACCTGCATGTTATAAAACAATTAGTATTTGGTTCCCATAGAACTTTTACATGTCATCTTCTCTGGTTAAATTCTGTCAAACTGCTGAAACTTGTGACAGTGAAGTGCAGAGTCTTGTTACATGTTTATGTGTGAGATACTCGTGGTTATGAGGGTGTCATGGTGTGCAGGCGAGACAGAGATGTTCAGCCACCAGCAGTCATCAGGAATATGGTGGGTACCAGTGAGGTGCCACAGGATCTCTCTCGTCCACACAGGCCGATTCCAGAGGACATCATGGTTGCTGGTGACACAATTTCTCGAGGCCTGATTCCTCGCAGCATAAAGGAGTTTGATGATCGCTACCCACGACGCAACTTAAGGCCCCGAACGGAACGTAACTATGCTGAGAGTCCTGACATCATTGTGTTGTCTGATGAGGAACCTCGGATAAATGGGTTTGCAACCAATGGCTATGACAGTGACACAGATGAGGGTGAAATGCCACCACTGCCCCCGATTAAAGTGAGTGAAGTGACAGACAAGTGTGAAATTAATTTGTATCTGTTAGAAGTAAGGCTGGAAGTTATAAGGCAGGGAGAAGATTAACATAATAAAAGCAAGCTTTTTATCACATTTGGTTTCAAAAGGTGATGGAATAAACATAGTGCTCAGGAAAATTCATGGACCTAACTGGGATGACATTCATTTGGTAGTTAACAATTATACATAACCTTGCTCAGAACATTTAGCTGAAGTGGGAAAAGAGAAAGGGATACACTGTTTTTGTGACTAGCAGTTACTTGGAAGATGGAGGATGTACAATAATGTTGAAGTGTGAGAGACCACTTGGAAAACCTAGCAGTAGCAGGGAGAATAAGATTGAAATCATTCTTTGGGAAGCAGGGTGTGGAATGGATTCATTTTCCTTGGTTAGGGTTGAGTGGGGGGCTGCTGTGAAAAGTGTGATGACACTTCAGGCTCTATGTGAGCAAGCAGGTCATTTATTAGGTGGGCGACTCTTAGTGTTACAAGAAAGACTGCTGCATGGAATTGGTTGGTCCTTCTCATAGAAGTTGAAGTATTTACTGCCTCAACTCTTTTGTGCTGTATCTTACAATTTTGTAGCATATTGTGGGCTCCTGTCAACATGGCATTGAACTTCCCATAAAAAGTTAGAAACTGTTTGAGTAGCTGAGTGAACAGGGATGCATAAATCCTAGATGCCAGGCAGCCCAAGTAACTAAATGTTGTGTGGTGTTTATGGGTCCTCAATATTAAATTGCTTTTTGTCTCCCTTCTGGCATCTAGAATTTGAAGTATCTCTCAGATTTTTGGAACATTTGTGGACCTCTGTCCGTGACTGTTAGTTTCAGCCTCATGGCATTAGTAGTAAATTTCATTGGAATACCCATCTCTGGAATGATCTTTGCAGGAGCTGTCACCAGCAGAGCTTGCGGAGCGTGAACGGGGGCTACGTAAGCTTCGTGAAGAGCTGCGTAATGAGGAGATGAAGCTCGTATTGCTCAAGAAGCTGCGCCAGTCACAACAGATGAAGGAGAATATTGCAGTGGTACCTCCTAGCCAACAGCCTACCTCAAAGGTGCCGCCCCCTGGCAAGCTGCCTCCCCCACCTCAGCAGCAGCCGCCTCCTCCACTTGTGAGGACAAACCACAGCAAACAGCCAGTCCCCAACATTATCCCTCCACTGTTACGAGGGGTGAGTTTTGTTATGACTGTCACAAAGCATTAATTTTTGGACCTAGTGGCAGAAAGTAGTGGTATAAACGTCATGACGCTGGAGGCCATTACAGCTTTCAGCTACAGTACTTAATTTCATATTTTCAATAATACCAAGATAAGGGTCATTTACATCACTTAGTTTAGGATCTAGAAATGTTATGGTACATTTTGATAAATGTACAAATTTTATTGAGGGGTTGTTTTCCTGCATGTCATGCTCATATGCAAAAGAATGTGACAGCTGTGTAAAATCTGCATTTATCTATTCCTTTTTAGTGTTAAATAGTGAACCATGGAGGTTAGCATGTGGAATGTTGTATGGCATTTGATTACAAATAGAAAATTTTTTATATTCTAACGGCTACAAGTATAGAGACACTGTATTATTTTGAGTTTCTGTGTGACATTCTGTCTTATTAGAAATTTGCTCAGAAGTGAATTATTTACTAATAATGGGAAGGTGTTACAAAGAAATCTGATTAAATGTACCTAAAATCAGTAGCTTGAAAACTTGTAGCAAAGCAGCCACAGTTAATCTGAGATACAGAATGTGAAAAATACCAATAAGGACCAAGTGGTGCTGCTGTACAGAGAAAATTTTTGGTGAAAATGAACACTGAAATACTGGCTTATTGTGAGATTTCAGGCTCATTACGTACTTTCCATTGCTTCTATCTTGTTGTTCTATTTATAATTATTTCATAGCATACCTAATGACGTACTAGCAAGCATTGGCCTTTTACTTATGTGTGCATAACAAAGTTAGCCTTATTGTAACAATGAAGGAACATGAAGATAAAGGTCGTAAAGGCATACAGAGGGATTAGAATTACATCTCCACTCATTTTTAACCTCTGCAGTAGATGGAGGGGCATGGTCAACTTTACATCACAGCTGCTTTACCCCAACAGAAGAACTCCAGTGCCCATTGAATAGGAAGTTGGGTGTGCCCAAGACCCTAAATAGGCATGTTTTGAAAAGAGAAAAGTCCTTTGCCCTTGCTGGGAATTAAACCCCAAATTATCCGGCCCATATCCAAGTCACTAAACAAGCTACTCTATCTTGGCTTCTGAATGAAGGAAACTAGCCATCAGTGGTTCTTTCCAGAACTTCTGAAGCTTTATTTTCTTACAGTGTCAGTAGCAAGTTTAGAGGGTAATTTATGAAATTATGTGGTTTTAATAAACCACTTCAACTTTTTATTTGCCAGTCATATTCAGTGAAAATGTTTGGACATATTAAGAACAACTTGCTGCATTTACCGAAGCTGCAATATCTTTGCTCCTTTTTACCAGAATTGGCAATCTTTCAAATTCTTATAGAAGATATCAAAGCACAACATTCTTCTGTCACAAAACAGAGACATTTCCTGTCTCTGCAATCACCAAGCTCATGAAGGGGGGG
>Ga0268261_10002019_pt1 | contig 14404 bp, 13 predicted proteins | sample TergutNc150P1_FD_190353 | JGI IMG/M metagenome (GOLD analysis project Ga0268261, IMG submission 190353) | Nasutitermes corniger P1 segment gut microbial community from laboratory colony in Florida, USA - Nc150 P1 (SPAdes) (version 2) | ecosystem: Host-associated > Arthropoda: Insects >... | reverse complement strand
AGTTTTAGGCTCCTGATGATGGGCGGTGTGTCACCCGAAACATGTTGAGCTTCATATATATAGATATGAAATAAAATTTTGATACACAGTTGCATCTTGTTGGATTTTCTATGTGCATTATAGTTGCTTAAAATTAAGAAAGTAAGCTGTAGGCCACTGCTTATGAAGCAAAAATAATATTCAGGTGTTTTTCAGTGAGGTACGTTTGTACTGCATGCTTATTACACCCCTTCCCCCCTTTAACCAACCCAGATGTAGAGTTCACAAAAGCTGTTAAGTGTTCTGTGAACGTTGCAAGGGTGTTTAGAAATAGCGTGAGACAGAGACTGTACTATGAGCATGGAGGACCATTGGCAGTACTTGATGTTATTGTTAGCTACTCCCTGTAAGAGATTTCTTTTTTGCCTGTTCAGGTTTCCAATATAACCTTTATTCAGCAGTCATTAAATGTGTCATTACTTATCAGGAACCATAATACAGGGTCCAGCAGAAATACCTGATGATTTTGCAAAACAGTTGTGAGTGGAATCGTTGGCATGGGGAATTAGTCCTTGAGCGCTCTTCTAACGAGACTCAAAGCATTTCAGTTGCCATGGAGTGCTGGTCTGTACAGCATCAGGCTTTTGCTGTGGAGACGTATTTCAAAAACAACGATTCTGTCTTGACTCAGAGGATATTTCGTCGGCACTTCAATATTCATCGGAACAAGTGTCCCTAGTCACAATACTTCTTCCTCTGAGGATATCTCAAGAGCAAGGTGTACAAAAAGAAACCAAGGACAATGGTGGATTTGAAACAGAACATCAGGGAAGAAGGGGCAGCAATTCCTCTCAACATGCTGCAACAAGTGATGCAGAACTTCCAGAAACGCTTGGGGGAATGTGTTGACAAGGGACGCCACCTCACAGACACTATGTTCAGGAAGTGAATGTTGTAATTAAAATGCTTTGAGTTAAAGATAATTTTAGTAATAAATTTGTTTAAAAAGATAGTATACTTTTCATTTTATTTTAACTTAAAAATCGTCAGGTTTTTTCTGCCGGACCCTGTACCTTCTACTAACTTACTTTTGTAAGTTAATACTGACACATTGTAATGAATTTTATTTGTCTTGAAGGTGGTATGGTTATGTGAGTCATTAGATCTTGGAACAAGGATGCAAACAGCAATAAAACTAATCCACAAGAAGTTAATGGATATGTCACAGACAGCCCTTGAAGTTGAGAGCAAGTGAGTATAAACACTAACTATGAAAGTTAATCTCTGCCTATGTGGACTAAGACTTCCAGTTTTGCTTTTTGACTTTAATAGCTGGTCTCACCTCTTCATTGTTGTACGCAACTGAAAATTCATGCCATGTTTGCAGTAAGTGCATGATAAAACATTTCAGAGGAACAATGTTGCTGTCAACACAGCTTTTATTACCAGGTTGAAACACATCCCCAAAATCACTAAAAATGTCTAAGGTTTTATAATGTTAGACGTAATTTTAAACTGTAATAGGCCAGAGGTCATAATCCATTAAGTAGTAGAAGCAGCAGCGTAAGCAGTAATGTAATGTAATTTATTTGCATTCCATAAATCCAAGCTAGGATACAATCCTATGGATATAGACATAGTCACATACATACTATATAATGACAAATACACAGTGAAGACTCTTAATAATAAATAATAAATACAATTAATAAAACATCTAAAACCAGCAACATATAGATATCCATTGGCAGTAATGTGCTTTCAATTTGCTATCAGTTTTCTAGATTCATTCATTCATTAGTATTCAGCCCTTAGGCCAGTTTTAGCAGGAACCAGAACCCAGTCAGGCGACCAGTATGGCTCTGGCACACTGCATCCTGGACAAATTCTTAGGTGTAGGTTGCCATTGCTTTCCCCCGTTTCTAGATTATCTCTGATAATTAAAATATTCTTCAGTTTGTAAAAGGAATTTATAAGTAAAAACCTTTTAAGGCATTCCGAAATAATGTTATCTCGTTAGGTAAGTCTTTGATATCATGAAGAAGGTTGTTAAAAATTTTGATTCCTGAGTAGTACACTCCCTTTTGGAACTTTGTTAAATTAGCTATAGGTGGATGTAAACTGGTTTTAAATCTTGTGTGGACACTGTGGATCTGATTATTTGTATTATATCAATGTTTGTTTTTTTATCACGAATATTGATAGAGAGAAAATATATTGTGAGTATAGGGGTAAAATTTCTAATCTTTGAAACAGTTCCCTACCTGAGTCTGTCATTCTTGAATGTGTGATAATTCTGATCACCCTTTTTTGAATTTTGAAAATCTTCTCACTGTATGGTTGATTTCCTCAAAAAATTATTCTGCGACTCATAATCGAATGTACGTATGCAAAATAAACCATTCTTAAAGTTTCAGTAGACGTTATAGCTTGTAACGTTTGGATGACAAACAGTAGTATTAATAGTAGTAGCAGCAACAGCAGCAGCAGAGGGACAAGGAGGAGTAATAGAATGAGGAGGCAGAACAGAAGGATGATGTGATGTGATGTGAAATGGCGTGATATTATGACAGTGTTAATGAATGGAAATACGGAAACAAATATGTCATAAAGAATTTAAATTTAAATAAATTATAGAAAACCACATCTTTTTAATGAAACATGTCTGTATGCTTTGACATTTTATCTTCCCTGTAGGTACCGAGAAGCTAAAACAAAATTTGTGTTTGACCCAGAGACTGGAAATGTGGAATTTGAACAGAAGCTTCCCATGTCATGGCATGCATTCAATGAAACACCTAAATTTGAAGTAAGTATGTTTGTATCCTAAATTTGCTTCAAATGATACAGTTATAGCACCGTAGTTCAACTTACTCATTATGGCATATTCTCCAATGATATAGAGACAGCATACAATAAAATCCACACTTGAATTTCTCTGTCTGTGCAGTCATGGAATTATTTCAGACCTCAACTATGACAACTTACATAGAACAAATGCAAATTTTTAGAATAGGACTACAGTCCTGAAAATTAAATCCTGAGTTATTAGAAGCTCTTAAACTGATACCTTAATTTTACATGTCACATTCTTTAGTATCTATTAGAAATATGAAAAACAATACATTTAACAGGGCAAAATTAAATTTCTCATATGTGTTTGCTATTCATAATAATAGAATTTTGGTTTTGGAATTGATGCAGATTTTATTTTACCACACATCAGTGTAACAGGATTAATTCCACAAAGTCCCCAGCTTCAGGCGCAGGTAACATTAGCAAGCCTGGGCTGATTTCACAAGTCGGGAGAATGTGCGAAATCACGTGTACATAGATTAGTATGTTTCTGCAGTCAGAGCAGTGGAGGTGCCAGCATTTTTCTGCTTGTGTAGAACCTGGATGTGACTGAGGTTAGGAGACTGTAAGTTTTGTGAGACTCACACTGAAGGGTGTCATGTAAAATGACAGACTCTTTGTGGAATTAATCCTGCTATACAGTTATCTAATTTGTGTAAGATACTGTTACACCAAATAGTTGTAATCCAGATGCAGCGGACATTAAGTTTACCTTAACAGTGACTTCAAATCATTTTAGGAAATTCCAGAATACAGGGCACTGAATGAACTGCAGTCTTACTTCGTTGTGTCGAATTTTACGTTCTGGACACTCTTTTACCAATACAGACCACTGGTAGAACCATCCTGTTGGTTGCCACCATTCAAAGGTAAGATGTCTGCCACTTTGGTGAGTGACTACTTCATAGTTCTGAGAGCTAACGCAGATATGACAAGTGACTGTCCTTAGTTAGTGGTCACATATCTGTAGTACATTTAGCTTCATGCCATTTTAGATTTTGATTACATTTACAGTCTGTAACTATCCGTAACATATGTGTAAATGTGCTCTCCCTTAAGTATGTTAATTTAAAATACCCATAGAAGCATTCTGTTGTATCTGTCGGGAGCTGGGAAGAGATCTCTTGAATCACCGAGCGGTTTGTGAGAAGGATCCGTCGAACACTTAAGAAATGAATTTCAAGCCAACGTTGGAAGTGAAGTACAACAGTAGATTTATTCTTGAAGCGTGAAATGGTCCAGCTGGAGTCATACAACAAGCACAGTGTAATGTTCCGTAGTATTCCCCCGAGACATAGTTACATTAAACTTTATACAACTCAACATACTCGTGCAAGTACATGTACTGAGGCATGGGGGTGTGGCTAAAGCCTCATTGGCCTAGCTTATTATAATATAACAAGGAGAGGATGTGAACAACACAACTATTGGTTGATTACACTAAACACCCTTAAGCCTACAAATGGCCCGCTTAAGCAGCCAGAGGGCTGTAGAAGTCACCAGTCTCGCACCCTCTCTGTCAGTTAATTAACAGGTGCACAACTCCCTTAGGGTGAGAGGCTTATAGCTTATTGCAAAGTCAACAGCATCTCAAAACACCTTTTATCCTGCAGGTGAACTCTAGCTGGAAGGATCCAGCAAATACACCCTCGCACAACACACCTGCATATATCACACCTCCCCCCTTTTTTAAAAATTTTGTTGTTACAAAATTTTTCTAAAACAGCCAACCTAACGTCACTAATATGTGTCAATCAACCCTAAAGTGTTACTAAATCACGTAATATACCAAGGTTTCAATCATCTCAATTTTCACAAAACACCTGACAACTTAAACACATTTCAAAATCTAAGTCAAACACATTACAAATATATCATTTTAATTCCTTGGAAACATAATTCTAAACCGTAATCTAAAAACACTACCAATAACTATAGCAGCCTTAAAAGAATTCATTACAAAATCTGTAAATTAACTCATTACAGACATCTCATAACATATCCTTGAAAAAGGACACTTGATTACACATACATACAAAATAAGAGTAAATTGACACATGTCACTTACACATCAAATCACACATAGAAATAGTAAGCTGATGCAAGTAGTTTGTACATTTCATAGAGTCATAACATAGGGTGTAACATAGGGTGTAAGCTGAACACGTCCTTAATATACTTCCAGTTACCAAGGGGCTACTATCGTTTGCCTGAAGGGGCCACTGGTCTATTGCATGTCCTTAAGGTTACAAGTTCAGTTTCATCAATTGCATCTTCCTGCACAGAACCTCTTAAACGATTAGATCTTGGAACAGGTCTCAAGCTTTCTCTGGATGAGTGCATTGAGTTTACTATCTTAGGTTTTATGATGATAGTAGTACATGGATTGTTGTCCTTCCACCATTTAAAGAACAGAGGATACTTTCGTTTACAACACCTGCAGCAGCAGCAGTAACAAAAAATAATCATGACTACTCCAGTGGTAAGCATACCTACATACGTCAAAAATGACAATTGAGAGTAAGAGGTGGAGTGCTTAATTTTCCACTCTTGCTCCAAAATAAATCTGTTGACTTCATCTACCTTATGACTGGCTAATCTTAGGTCATCTAATCGGTTTACTACTCCTTTCAGTGGTAATTCCAAATGAATATCTTTCAACTTGACCTCCTTCCCTATAAATTCACAACATAGTCCAAAGATGTAGGCGGAATAATATCCTTCTCGGAGTTACTCGCACTCACAACAGCATGCGCCTGAATAAGGACCCTGGCACCATAGGCCTTATAGTTATTACTAAGTCCTAGCCTACCAGTACCTTCGACTACAATGTCTGTGGGTTCCTGCTTGGGGCACAAAATAGTGAGGGTGTCAGGTCGCGGAGCGACATACAACCACTCATTACCGTCTAACTGGGTCCAAGCTGTTTGGTTAATTTCAGCAGTCCTCTGCAAACAACTACTAGGGATGGCCCTAAGAGGTTGCAGCATTTCTACCTCGCACTCCTCATGCAAATGTGTCGATTGCACGGGGCTACTTGGTTTACACACTCTACTACATGTTGTTATCAGCTTACACTCTTTGAATTCGTTTATCCCCAACCTTGCATAATACCGCTTAGCGGTGTCCATCAGTAAGTACTCACGTTCCGGCAATATGAAAATAAACCGGTTACTGGCATCTTCTAACCGGACGGGTAACGGAAGAACGTGGTACACATTATATTTTACGTGATTCGTTAGGGGTAAATGAATTAAGTACACTAAAAAATTATCCTTAACAAATACATCCAAATCAATTATTTGTACAATTAGGTTCTAAAGAGTTGCACTCAGGGGGACTGGAACGGTAAATTCAGCCGTAATATCAGCCTGGCTAGCCTTTATCTGCTTCACAATCTGGGCGGGCGTGATAATATGGGGCTGTAAAATTCCCTTCTGAGAATTTAAAATGGCGTCTATCAAAATATCATACTCCCTTCTACACTCCCCCAATGTTCTTTCCAATTGCATATTATGCTCATTGACCGTAAGTAACAAGGACTTTCCCGTAAACATATCTCTAATTTCACCATCGTGCTCACTTATATGTTTCGCCATTTCGTCTAGTCCCTTAGGTAGCATTCTCTCATTTTCAGACACTGCTAACAGGGTGGAGTTTAGTGACCTTAGGGTAGATTTAACAACTGTTACTTGTTTTTTGGAAAGACTCAAAAACTCAAGCTCTTCCTTTTCTAAATCAGAAACCTTCTCAGCGTAATAGGAAGCATCATTACTATCCATAGTGTCAAACAAAATTTTGCTAATACCTCCCACAAAATTAAAAACACCTCTTTTAAATCTAGACGGTGCCTTTTCCTCAACTCTTGTCAGCTGCCTAACAAGCTCCTTCAGTTTCTGTACCTCCTTAACCTTTCTATCCGTATAGCGAGCTATTCGTAGACAATCAGTAAGATTGACCCAAAAAGAGTGCTCATGTTTTATACAAAATTCCTTAGACAATTCGGCATATTTAACAACAGTTTCCAGATTTCTATCCGCTTGCTGTAAGTCTACACAAGTTAACAATTTCCATTCAGTATTATACAACTGTGCTTCACCTATGTGACTGTAGTACAGTCCAGGGGATTTCTCATATTTTTGTAGTGTCGCGTCAAGGGCGGCAGTCGTGGTCAGCAATGATAATATCACAAAGATCGTTTCAGGTCCGTTCACAGGAATCATGGTCCTGCAAGTAGTTAAAAGAAGGGCTTCAGACGGTTAGCAGATCTTCCTCTTCTGATCCGTTCGTCATGCAACAGAACCTTATCACCAGCGGTGAACAAGGGGGTGTTGACATTATGGTCATGGTATTCATTACTACGTTCCTTGTGTCGAACAAGGTTGTTTATAGCTACCTGATAACTCGATTGCAAACAAGATTGCAGTTCTTTAACAAAATCATCGTAAGCATATACAGCGCCAGGGGGTCTGTCTGCAATAGTCCTGGAATGTTGGGTTTCCGGCCGAACAGCAACTCGTGCGGCGTGAACCCAGTGGAGGTGTGAGGGGTCGTATTAAACACAAAAGTGGCGTAGGGCAACCACCTATCCCAGTTACTCCGGTCTTCAAAAATGAAACACCTGAGATATTCCACAGGTACTCTATGTGTCCTTTCGAGCGCGCCGTTCGTCTGCGGATGATAAGCAGTGCACTTTATCCATTTAATTTTCAAAATTTTGCACACATTTCCAAAGACCTCACTCATAAAGTTTGATCCTTGATCCGTCAGTATGGACTGGGGAATTCCAAATTTCAAAATAATCTCTTCAACAAAAGCTCTGGCTAACGTCATGGCGTCTTGCTGAACTATCGGTATAGCTAAGGTAAACTCTGAGAGCTCATCCTGAAACGTCAGAACATACTTGTGTCCGTCAGCTGTCTGGTTCAAAGGTCCTACAATATCAAGGGCGTATTTATCCCAAACTACTTCAGGGGAGTTAGTAACTTTCAACCCGTATGGCATACGTTTGTAATGAAAATGTCCTTCCCGGGTACTGAACGCGGTCTTTGCCTGGTCCTCAGGTCGCACAGGAACCTGGAGAAATCCACTCGTGCAATCTATTGTTGAAAAATACCTAGAATTTCCCAAAGCGTCTAAAATATCGGTTATTACAGGTAGGGGAAGCCATCTCCCTCGCTAACCATATTAAGTTTCCGGAAATCAACAACTATCCTCAATTTCTTTCTGCCGGAGGCGTCTTCCTTCTTAGGGATGACCAAAATCGGCGAATTCCACGGACTTGCGCCTGGCTCTATAATTCCGTCTAGCAACATTTGATCTGTTTGCCTGCGGACTTCCTCTCTATGCACCTCAGGAATCCGGTAGGGTTTGGTATTTATCCCTCGTGTCGGGTCTATGGCAGAATTCGGTATAGTATGCTCCGCGGCGGTGATAAACGTTAGTTTATCCCCCGACAACCAAAACACATCATTATATTCCTCACACATCCTAACGAGAGATGCCCTCTCCTCACTATTCAAATGATCGGTCCTTAACGCATCACGTAATTTAGACAGCCTACTACAATTCTCACTTGTCGAAGCTGAAAAGATTAAAATTGAGCTGTCACAACCAATCTGAGCTTCTTCTAATTCAATAACAGGAGGTTCTATGGTAACATCTACTTCGGAAGTGTTTACAATACTCGTAACGCAGTAACCGTCAATCCCTTCAGTTAGCGTTTCTGCTAAATACACCCCAGGGGCTAATTCTTCCTTAGTAACAATCACAAATCCACTAGACGTAGTGGGAAGAGGCCCAATGCTTTCGGTCCTAGAATTTAGGGTCAGCAACCGTGTCGAGTCAGTTGTCTCGTCGGGTTTGTCATCGAAGTGCAACATTACTTCACTCATAGTAATCACACGGTTACAATAATCAATAGTGGCACCTCTATCCTTCCAAAAAGCTCGTCCTAGTATCCCGTCATATCTACAGCCGAAGTCTTCTCCCATAACATGAAACAAGTGAGTAGTTTCATGAGTTAAGGTAAACAATTTCAACAGCACAGTTCCTTCAGTTCTCAGTAAGGAATCAGAAATACCCTTCACGCTAATGCCATTAACAGGCTCAAAATTAACTTCAGATTTCAGCTTAATGCCTCTTATAATAGAAATCTAGACTCCAGTATCTATCAAAAATCTTAACTTTCTTGTCTTACCCAGGTCAACTCCAATTGTTACAGTATCTAATCTAGACATGTAGTGCACATTGCATTCATTAATAGAAATCTGACGACAACCATTTACTTCAAACGTCGGGCGGTTGTCGGGTTGCTCGACAACTCCCTTCTGTCGTTTCCCGATCTGACCCAGCCCTTACTCTGGGTTCCACTAAACTTAATGGCGTCTCTACCGACACCATCCTTAAGGCGAGCGTCTCGACCGGCACTCCCAAACTCATTTTCAATATCCTTACCGTACCTACTTTACGCGCGGGTTTCCGGCAATTCCGGGCGATATGACCTTCGCGCCCACAATTAAAGCAACTCAAAACAGACTTCACACTGCTGGGGGAAACCTTACTCAACTCGCTGCATTTACTCGCTACATGTCCCGGCCGGTAACATCTATTACACCTCAAGGGGGCCATTAGCTGCTGAGGATGACCTCTCCTTCGCTGAAAGAATTGCGCATTCTTCTTCCAACGACAAATCAGTAGCCTGGGACAGGAGGATCGACTCCCCCCTGCTTCGAACAATAGTTTGAATACGCACGTTCGACAAGCCTTGGATGAAACGGCCTTTCCTAGATGGTTAATTAAGCCTATGGCTCCTAAAATTTCCTCAGGCCTACAAACCCTTCTAGCAGCCTCCCTTAGGTCGGTTTGCAATTCATCGATCTTATTCCCCCATGAATCTATACTCTCATTTTTGCCTTGCCTAGCACTAAACATCTTGCATGCGTAGTAATCCAACGTACGCCTTGTTGCGTAATTTTCCTCTAAAATGGCCTTCACCAGTTCCCAACTGTGTAAGGCCCCTCACCATTAACTTAGATCGGGCGTCGCCAGTTATCTTAGCCTTAACAAATTTCAACAAAACGTCGTGTTTCGAGGGGTCCACTAACTCGAAAACCACATCTACATTTTCAATGAATTCACGTAGCTTTCTTTTATCACCATCAAATGAATGCGTAATCAATTTCGTTGCCTCCGCGATACAACAGAAATGCAAGGCATCGTCGGCTAAATCACTGCTGTTGTCGGCATCCATTATGCCTTACAGTCAACGAAAAATTATTATATTTTCACTCCGTCACACGGTATTAGTAACAATACTCCCAAACAGGTGGTAATTTCCTTAACATCTATCTTGCTAAATAGCTGTACTAGCAGGCACTGCTACAGGGTAGCGGATATTTAGGTGAATCTAAATAAAAGTTAACTTGAGTGCAACTCACCAGCGACGTCTTCGTGGCTGCGGTAGTCGCAGGGGATCCCACGAAGTCCCGGCAGTGGTGTGAATGGCTTTCGGGCGGCGGAGTCGGCAGGAAGCAGGACCGTCGGTCCTCGCAGTTCTGGAACTGGTCACGGTACCTCAGGCTGCCAGTGGAGTCTTCTTCTTCTTCTTCTTCTTCTTCTTAGAAAGGCTCTTCGGTGGCCTCTAAAATATGTGTTCTCGCCTCGCTGACTGGGTGAAGATGAGTGGAGCCGCCATTGTAACAAAATCAGTCTTCGACCAGGGCTCGAGTAGTCGAACAATGTTTCTTACAACAGGCAACGACAGTCCGATACACAACGCAGGGCAGTCCCTTCACGTCGGGGCACGCTATGCAACCACTAGCGGTGCCGGTGGCAAATGATGAATCAGGAGACGCATAAGTGTTAAGTTGCGAGTTGTACTTCAGAAGTTGGCTGTGTCCAACCCCGCGTATGATACCAGTTTTCCTTATCGGTATGTTGTATCTGTCGGGAGCTGGGAAGGGATCTCTTGAATCACCAAGCGATTTGTGAGAAGGATCCATTGGACACTTAAGAAATGAATTTCAAGCCAACGTTGGAGGTGAAGTACAGCAGTAGATTTATTCTTGAAGCGTGAAATGGTCCAGCTGGAGTCATACAACAAGCACAGTGTAATGTTCCGGAGTATTCCCCCGAGACATAGTTACATTAAACTTTATACAACTCAACATACTTGTGCAAGTACATGTACTGAGGCATGGGGGTGTGGCCAAAGCCTCACTGGCCTAGCTTATTATAATATAACAAGGAGAGGGCGTGAACAACACAACTATTGGTTGATTACACTAAACACCCTTAAGCCTACAAGTGGCCTGCTTAAGCAGCCAGAGGGCTGTAGAAGTCACGAGTCTCGCACCCTCTCTCAGTCAGTTAATTAACAGGTGCACTACTTCCTTAGGGTGAGAGGCTTATAGCTTATTGCAAAGTCAACAGCATCTCAAAACACCTTTTATCCTGCAGGTGAACTCTAGCCGGAAGGATCCAGCAAATACACCCTCGCACAACAACACACCTGCATATATGACAATTCTTTATATCTATGATATTTCTTATATTCACAAAAAATCATATAGAAATGACCAACAAGATGCAACTGTGTAGGACAATTTATTATTCCGTTGTTCCTTGACTGCTCAACAGGTTTCGAGCAATAATGTCACTCGAAACATGTTGAACAGTCAACATTGGAATAATAAATTGTCTTACACAGTTGCATCTTGTTGGTCATTTTTATAAGATTTGTTTTACGATGCAGGGATCCAGGAACATCAAGTTTATATTCACTGAATCTGTTTATATTCAACAACAGTAAGCAGGGTTGTAATTCTGACCCCATGTTTAAAAATTAATTTATGCCAGAGAGATGCCACCGTATATTTTCGTATTCAAGTGTTAATGAGAGCTTGCAGGCACATTTACCAAAAGGTACAGTTTTAAAAGACCACGATTTTCATCTTTTTACTAGACTGCCAGGGAACATTCTAAACTACTATCTAAAATTAAGCTACACACTTGTCAAATTATTGTTTGCAAACATTATGCCATTTGACGCCACATAAACTGGAAAGATAAATGTATGTCATTAACCTGTAGGAGATGGATTTAAATCAGACTTGTGTCTCTTCATGGTCTGAATTTTTCTGGCTTATCATGGAAGGGTCTGGAGACTTCAAAATAGGTGGGCAAATCATTCAAACTGTGAAATATGCAGATGACCTTGTGTTACTGGCTAAGGAAGAAAAGGCGCTACAGGACATGATTGATAAACTAATTGAAATTGGAAGATGCTATGAAATTGAAATGAATGTGGAAAAAAACAAAAGTAATGAGAATTTCAAGACAACCGTTTCAAGTAAAAATTATGACAGACCAAAAACAACTAGAGAATGTGGAATCTTTTAAATATTTGGGTAGCATTTTAACAAATGATGGAAGATGTACTTGTGAAATTAAATGTATATGGCTATGCTATGGCTAAAGCTGCATTCAACAAGAAGAGGGCTCTTTTTTACTGGCACATTGGACTTGGAATTGAGGAAGAAGCTAGTGAAATGCTACATTTGGAGCATAGCTTTATATGGTGCTGAAACTTGGACACTTCGGGCAGTAGATCAGAAACACCTGGAAAGTTTTGAAATGTGGTGCTGGAGAAGGATGAAAAAGATCAGTTGGACTGATCATGTGAGAAATGAGGAAGTATTGCTTAGAGTCAAGGAGCAGAGGAATATCCTACATGAAATACATAACTGGAAGGTGAACTGGATTGGTCACATTTTGCGTAGAAACTGCTTTCTACAATGGGTTATTGAAGGAAAGATACAAGGGGGGATAGAAGTGACAGGAAGACAAGGAAGAAGACATAGCAAGCTACTGGATGACCTTAAGGAAAGGAGAGGATACTCTCATTTGAAGGAGGAAGCTCTGGATCGCACCATGTGGAGAGCTTGCTTTGGAAGAGGCTTTGGACCTGTCGTAAGACAGACTACTTGAATGAATGAATGAGTTAATCATGGACAGTTAAATTGCTACCACGTCAACACACAGAGACCAGCATATGGCATGCTAGGGAACTGACAAGTTCATTTTTGAAACCAGCATTTGGTCTCAAAGAACAATAAACTTTCAATATTTCACAAATCAATAACCCATTACAGTATGGTTGTGTATATCCAATATGAAATATCACTTGTTTTACCTTAGCTTGTTTGCAGCTTGCATTTTTGTTTTAGGAGCTTATATATCAGGTATAAAAGTTTTTAACCACCTTTTTTCAATATATTAAAGCTTTGATTAATAATCAGACATATTTTAAATCCACATTAAAGAGATTCTTATATCATCATTCTTTCTACTCAACAAATGAATATTATGAATATAAGGAGGATAGAAGAATATGAACCTTAAGAGGCTGATTCTCTGATGCATTATTTTAACCCTGTTAACCCATTGGCATACTACTTTTTATAACACATGGCGCACCTATAAATATTAATTTTTGGGCGAAAATGGCAATTTTGTACATTTATATTTTATTGATGCAAAATTAATTTTTATTGACTTCAGTACATACCCCTGTTGTGCTGTGATGTTGGGTTGGTCTCTGAATTATGTCTCACAGCCGGCTGTGTATTAATGGACCTAGCGAGCCCGGCCGTCTCAGGGACGTTTGTGTATGCCAATAGGTTAATAAGGTACGATACTGGTAACAACACACATTTTGTAATTGTTCTGAAGATATAATTGTTAATTACTATTTGACCATTATATTATAATTGTATTGAAACATTGGACATCTGTAGTTCTGACAGATATTATTAAAATAACTATGACAATTTCCACATCCTTGGTATTCTACCTGTATATGGATATATGGAAAATGAATGAATGAATGAATACATTACTTTATCAGTTTATTTACAGTTTTTGTCATCATTAACAAGTGTCATCGTATATATATATATATATATATGCCTGTCCCAAAACAAGAACAGGCTCTGTCTTTATGCCTTAGCATAATTTAGCAATATTCACTATAATATTAACTGTTGTTTTATAAATTACTGTGTACATTTTCTCAGTTGATGTTGGTTATACTAATGCATTTTTAACATCTGTTTCAGCTGAAGCCATGATAGCAGGAAGTAAGCATTACATGACATTTGACAGGAAGTTTTTTGAATTCCAAGGATCTTGCTCCTATCTGTTGGCCCAAGATTTTGTAGATAAGAACTTTTCTCTTGTAATCACATACGGTTCGGAGGACAAGCAGAACACTCATGAACTCGCCCTCATTATTGGTAGACATGTGGTGCGAGTGAATGTATTTGAAGATGTAAGTAGAGAATGTCAGTTGTGACAAGAACAGAGAAATGCATTTGAACTCCTGCTTTTCAAAACTAGTGTACCCATGCAGAAAAATTTGCATTTCTATTTGTGAACAATTTTTGTTTAACCCTTAGGTGACTAATGTCATATATATATATGGAGCACCCATTCTTGATGTTTCTAGATCACACACGACGATGCAGCACAGTCGGTAGGACTCCTCTGGACGAGTGATCAGCTCGTC
>Ga0268261_10002018_pt1 | contig 14407 bp, 2 predicted proteins | sample TergutNc150P1_FD_190353 | JGI IMG/M metagenome (GOLD analysis project Ga0268261, IMG submission 190353) | Nasutitermes corniger P1 segment gut microbial community from laboratory colony in Florida, USA - Nc150 P1 (SPAdes) (version 2) | ecosystem: Host-associated > Arthropoda: Insects > Digestive... | reverse complement strand
TGGATTGGCCTCCATTTCTTCCTGCTGTTTCTCTTGGGAAAGGAGGTCGTATCGGTTATGTGTTTCTGGTGTAGTGTCCAGAGTGTTGACAGGTGTGTATTGGGTTTTTTCCTGTTGGTGCGCCGGATTTCTTGCCACTCGTTGTTGTTAGTGTTTTGTGTATGCTCTTCGTTTTCACTAGAGGCTGGCTGTCGTTGTTGTCGCATGTTTGAGTTCTGTCCTGTTGTTTCAGATGTTGGATGGTTTGGCTGGTGTGGGGGTGGATGGTTTGTAGAGTATTTTACCATGATTGTGTATTAGTTATCGCACCTGTAGTATTCTTGCCTCCAGGACAAGATAGAAAGAGGCCCGGTGCTCCCAGGCTGTTGGTTGTTTGGTTCCGGTGCGTAGCACTATTCTTGGGACCGGTCTTACTCGTCCAACTTGATGTGTAGCATTACACTGTACTTTCGTTTTGATTTGCACTTCACTCTTAGCGCACTTCACTCTTAATGCACTTCACTCTTAGCACACGGGTTTCTGTGTTTCCTCGGGTCCCTCTGGTCCCAAGCGGTTTATAGTTTTATGACTCCCGTCCGTGAGAGCTTGGGTCACGTCCGCACTCCTCGGAAGTTGGCACAAAACTGGAAGTTAAATATAAACTCCTTTATGTCCCCACGAACCAAAATTCTGAATTACGTGTTATTGGGCAAACTCTTGTAAGTGCAACTTGAAACTGTTTGTCGTAGGCAGCAATTGCAAACCGCTGGAATAATCTTACAGACGCAGCAGTTTTGACACAACCATCAAGTCAGTACTTCACACTATGAAAAGTGCGTTATAGTACCTGGCGCTGTTCTTTAAAACTTTCAGTTATTATACAAGTTGTGAAGGACCTTATTCGTGCAGGGACGTCTGCTTCCGTCTAATGGTCGATTCTTTCAACAACGCCTCTGGGACACTACAGCTTTCGATGAGACAATTCATTTACCAAAAAATTCCTTTCCCCGCCATTCTCTGTCCATACCCGAAGATTAACCTAGTATAAACTTGGCTTTTTGATGTTGAACAGACCATGCTGTGCTTAGGGAAATTAATTATATAAAACCTTCTGGCAGAATGTAAGCATTGTTCTTGGTTTTTGTTTCTATGGTAAATGACGTCTAAACCACGACTAATTATCTCATGCTTTTCGGTTACGGCAAGTGACACTCAGCGACGGATAGCTGCAGTTGTACACTATCATCCAGATAATTTCATTTTTCCCTATACAGAATTATATAATATCCGTTTGATCTTTATCCATTCTCTTACTTGATCGCAATATTAAATACGTACATTCATCATGGTCGCATTTGATACCGGGACGAACTTTCCTGCAGTCAGACGAAACTCCTTGTTAGCTGTAGCGATGATGAACATCAGACATCGCTGAAATTGGATAGGAGTTCCCACCCAATCGCACCCGAATGCCGCGTCCCTTACACTCTCCGCCTGAAACATTTCACATTCTGTGCCATGTTTCGCTAGTTGTAGGAATTTTTCATCTGATCTATGATTTTTTCAAAGGATGTTACTTTTTATATACAATATTCCTGTGCGCATATCAGATCACAAATATATGTATCTATACTATTATCAGTCACATGCAACAAGTTACGAGTACTTATAAGCGTTTTTCTGGCGAACAATTGCGGCCCAGATCGAGCTATCGCTAAGCCACCACCAATTACTTACTTACTTACTTACTTACTTACTTAATCCATGGAGCAGAGACTTTCTAGAGCAAGTAATCGTTTTTCAGCTAGTTAAGAAATTCCCCGCATTTCATTATAACGGAATGTTTATTACATCGTTTAAAAGAGCCTGTCTCTAACCTAAACCAGATCAATCTAGTCTATGGTCCTTCACGGAACATCCTGATGATCCAACTTAATATTATCTTCCCATTTATGCCTTTATCTTCCATGTGGTCTCTTTCCTTCCGGTTTCCCAACTAAAACCCCGTATGCACCACTGGTTTCCCATCATAACGTGCTACATGACTTGCCTATCTTTTTATTCTCGATTTGATCACCCGAATTGTATTTGTTGAGGAGTACACATAATTAAGCTCCTTATTATGTAGTTTTTTCTACACCCTTTTTAACTCCTCCCTCTAAAGCCCATATATTCTCCTCAACATCCTTTTTTCAAAAACTATAAATTACATTTCTGCCTCAATGTGAGTGACCAAGAGTGAACCTCATACAAAACAACAGACAAAATTATAGTTCTACATATGTTAATTTATATATCTTTTGGAAGCAAACTTGAAGACAAAATATTCCGCACCAAATGATTTCGATCTATTCTTCTTGAATAGAATTCCGATACGTTAAGATTCTTCCCAAACATCTGAACTGTTCCCCCGTTCAAAAAGTATTATGAATCTTTATTTTAGGTCTTCGTCCTCCATTCCGATTTCGTGACATGGTCATGTACTTAATTCTATCAGCATTTGTTTCTACTCCAGTCTTTTTTGTGGCAATTGCTAAAAATTCAGTGTTTTTCTTTATAGAATGTAATTTGGTACCCAATATATTGAATTTGTTAGCATGAACAAGCAGCCGATATGTAGCATTTAATTTCTAGCCATCCCGATTTACCTGAACTATTCTAATGTCATATTGTAAAGCAATTTTTAAAGCAATTTTGTTAAACCATCTCATTGTTTCAAATTATTCTTAATAGGGAACATGATGTCAGGCAAATGTTTGCCTACCCGGACTCTGCTATAGCTTTCATTTATAAGCATTTTTATTATCATTACCAATTTCATGGTTATACCAAAATCAATGACAATATTGTACAAGACTTCCATTCTAAATGCAGGCGTTTTTGAAGTCTATAAATACTTGATGCATTGCTTAATTTTATTGCCAATTTTTTCTAATATTTGATGAATGCAGGATGTATGATCAGATTTTAATTTTGCGTCGAAATACGCTCTAATGATGCCCAATAATTTCTTCTGCATACGGAGTTAACATTGATAGGAAGATGTTGGAAAATATTTTGTAATGTAATTCACAAAGTTCTCTGCTTCTATAATTACTACAATCTATTTTATCACCCTTCTTATAAATAGATACAATAATGAACTCGTACCACCCTTCATGCAATTAAAAAAAGCCAAGAAAACGGGAGTTCTGTATATCTTGATGACGGATATCTTCGACTTTACGTTAAATGATGCATTGTAAATTTGTATTAAACATGTGAAATTTATTCATATATGAAGCTTAGGCAAAATATAAAAAACTATGAAATTTTTAGTAAATGTTAAATATTTTACTTTTTAATTTTTTATAAATATTTACCACACAGTTCTGCCCTACATAGTATTTTGCTTAGGCTTCATGTATAGATAAACTTTACATTTTTTATGTATATTTACAGTTTATCTTTTAATGGAAAGTGGTAGATCTCCATTCTAGTGACATATTTTGTTCCAATTTAGTGTATTCTTGTTTAGGGGCTTGACGTTTGCTCCAAATTTTAGCTTAAACCAATCTCCAGAAAAATGTTTACAACTAGCTTGCTTTTGCGTTTTATAATTGAATAAACATACTGTTTATCTTGTGACACTGTATTCTCTAATTTTCTCTTGATGTTATGGAACTACGTCCATCTTGTGCTTAAATGTCCGCCTATGTATTTACATAATCATTTTATTATATACTAGCTGTTAGCAAGTAAAAGGAGTATTTATTTATAATTTGTTGCTGACGACGCATTCGTCTTTGTGGAAGCCATACAATTTTTCTCCCCTAATTAGACCAGATGTTTATTAGTTTTGTGATATGAAGTTGCTGCTCATGAATAATACTATTGGCTTCAGGGTTGTAAAACTTTTGTTCTCAAAGTATGAATAAGAATTTTGAGAAATGTAAATGCCCGAAAAATTTTGAATTTCACGTATCTTCACTTAACATTTTATGATTTCGATATTTTTAAACATAGCGGATTACACAAAGGGGCTCATCATACGTCAGAAATTTTTGAGCTGATCTTTCTTTTAGCCTCTTCTTTGTGTTGTACAGGCAAAAATCAATTGTGCTGTTGCTGTGGAATGTGTCGGTTTTAGAAACTGACATCCGATTATCGCAGATATTTTTGTGCTGTCGCGAGTCTACCACCTTTTGGTCATTTTTCTTTTACGTCTGTATTTTTTGTGGCATAGGAATAAAAACTTAATTATTGAGACCTGCACCTCTATTAGAATTTGATTCAACACATTTTAAAAATCTTGTGACTTAATGTCATTATTGCAGATATTCGAATTAAACATAGAAGAAGCGTTAAAATTGTTTCTAGTGTTATAATTAGTGGAATCGAAATTAGAATTATGGATACCATTTTTTGACCAAATGTTTAAATATTTTCGACTTGGAATTTATTTTTAACGTCAGAAATGTAGAGTTATATTCTTATTTTCATGACGAATTCTTGGGAAATTCTAAATTGTTTCAAACGACGTTTTTATATCTAGCTAAACATTGTAACATTCTTTCAAAAATGAAAGCTTGGTTTGCCACGAAATTGAAAGGAATTTTAATATTGTGGAGGATTAAAACATAGGCTTTCAGGAAATACTTAAAATTCTATTTTAATTTTGTGCCAAATTAAATATACTGCACACAAATACTGACTACTCACAGCGTGGTATAATTCCTTAATTTCTTGTAGGGTTTATCTATACAATGTTCCGTTTTTCAACAAAGACAGCAAGAATAACAACAATTTGTTATGTCTTACGTATTGTGTCAACTGAGTTCCAAGCCAGCAGATTAGAAGCACATCACTGGAGAATAAGAAATAAATCGCCAGACCCTGCGTCACATCTGCAAAATCTCCCCAATTCTGTAAAAAGAATTTTATTATATAAGACGCACAAGGCAACAATAGAAGTTCTTAACTAACCTAATGACAACGTAAGCTATTACATGTAATAAGATTTTTTTAACCTGTTGTTTATGTTAGCTGTAGAATTTTTGCACGCAAAATCCAGCATATCCTCATAGCCGAATGATCTGAAGCAGCTTTTCCGTGTATGTATCTTTAATTATTCATTACGCAAAGCTCATGCACTGTATCATACCCTCATCTTTGGCCTGTATGCCTGGACTATTTAATTCCACGTTATTTCATAAACAGTAAGAGTTTCACAATAAAGATTTTGATCATAAAAGCGTGTGTTTTGATTATCTCAACTAGTTTGTCTCAAATTTCTTATTACACAATAAACTGAGGGATGTATTATAAATGCACTTGTGTCTTCATGTCAGTTACCCGTTATTTTTGTAAGATATCGATGAAAGTAAGATTTTCTCAACATAGTTTCGAAAAATATTCAAATACCAAATTTGAGGAAAATCTGTTGTTTCAATGAAAGTTAGATTTTCTCGACAGATTTTCGAAATATATTCAAACACAGAATTTTATAAAAATCTTTTAGTGAGAGCATATTTGTTTCATGAGGTGGGCGGACGGGCAGACAAGACAATCTAATAATTGGTTTCGCAATTTTGCGACTGCGCCATAAACATGACATTTCTGCCCGTCGCATAATAAATGTAATCCGTCAGTATACTATTCATCAGAGTCATTCACCGAATCTCTGATTGAAATTACTGTATTAAGCTGAATTAATTGGAGTAATCATGACAAATTATTTACATTTTCTGCCTCTCTTTCGCATTTGAACTTCTAAAAACTTCCCAGCATAATTTTATTTTCTTCTGCAATTGTATTACCTTCTTGCCTTCTTATGTTGACACGTATATGTCCTTGGCGGAGTATATTCCATTACAAATTGCACGAGAGATCGTGACGTCACTGCAGAGGAGCTTGATATGTGTATGGCGAATCACTTGACATACAGATAGTGAGGAACCTTCTCGAAGCAATAACCTTGACACGCGCTACGTATACACATGTGTGGGCGCGGAATGCGGAAGGGGGGAACGCGAAACAATACATCCGTCAAAGCGCAGGTGAATCACTAGTGCTCGGACCGTGGTTCATTGCGTGTGTTAGTATAGTATCGCGTTAACGTCTTGTGCTACAAGTATGGCCGATACCGATATTGATGCTATTAGAAAGCAAAAGAGAGCAGAAAGAAAAATTACAAGTATAATTTCTATCTTGTGATAGAAGTACCGGATCATGTATATGTCTTAGGCGAGACTTATACACGTCACACGGATTTGTCGGCAAAAAAAATTATAACCGATACGCATAATGTTACGCATACTAATACGTGTGACATGTATAAGACATATACAGGATCCGGTACTTCTATCACAAGATATAAATTATACTTGTAATTTTTTTCTACATAAAATGACAATGCAACCCACACTTTAGCTTGCACTGTGCATCGTTTATTGTTCTGAAGTCCGATCACTGAATCGTTTCGTTTCTTTATCGCAGTACATTCAGTTTTACTGCTATGAACACAGGGAACTGGAGACGTCAAATTCTACTTCTGTCATTCTTACACCACCAATTGTACCATTCATAACTACTGGTATCTCGATAGCCATTCAGCTAATTTCCTCATGACTCTTACTATTAAGCTACCAGGATTTAAATAAATCTCAATGCTTAACACAAAATTTTCTTAATTTCCAACATGTCCGCCACACCAGATGAATTGTAATCAGTTAAAAAAACAATAACAGACCTCGTATTTTGTTGTGAATTTCGAAAGTACGCTGTCCGTAACCGTGTCACGATTGGAAGGTGTAAGACTGACCCAGTTCTGCCTCTCACGTGGCCTTTTATTCTGCAGCTCCATCATCAATCGTCGTAAACCATCAATATCAATAGTAGGGAGTCTCTGTGAAATAGTTATCTTACCCGAAATGAATTAAGAATATTGGTGGCCGTGTGCCCAGTTGAAAATACTACGCCAGATTTTTCAGGCAAAGTTTTACAAGATATTTTTGGACTTCATTCTAAGGAAGGTCGAATGTTATCTAAATTTTTTTCTGCCAATGCTCCCTGTCTCTTACTTTACTTTATGTCCAGCTCTGACTCCTTACCATTAAATTGCTTTACAAGTCTCTGATTTATGGAGTTCCTGTGTATCTCAGCGCACACATTTCGGTAAACTCTACAGTGGTGTTTACTGTAGTATGAATATACAGCTTGTGAATCAGTTGAGAAGAGGCGACAAAAATTGTATTGTTTGCAGAAACATATTTCCAATACTTGGTATGTTCCTCTACGTTTGTGCACGATTCATATTGTTTAGAATTTTAAGCTTTTCATATAAACAAGTTTGAGTGCGGTAGGGCCTGAGTTTTTCTACTTTACCGAGTTGTGACTTCGTCATTGTGTAAATTTTATATTTATCACCATAAACATGAGACACTTGTAAGAAAGAACGTTATTTTAAAAAAGAAAACAAAGAAAATAACTTGAATTAAGACAAAATAAATTATGAAATGCCTATTTATGTCGAATTTTCAATGTCTGACTATAGGGGAGAAAAAAAATATTTCTTCTAACCGCTGAAATTTAACGTCTCAGACAGCACATGTGCGGAAGTCACGTAACTAGTTATCAACAAATGCGTAAAGACAGCATAATGTTCCTGGTTCAGTTTTTTTTATATCGTTGATATTCATCCCAGTGCTGAGCGAATTGCTCTTCAGAAATGAAGCGGACTGCTCTTCCCTGTGCCTTATACGCGAATTTTTCATCCAAATAGACTTTATTTTTAATTCATTTTGTTTGTTGGCTTGTTATTGTGTTTCCTGTTCTTCTGTTTCTCTTACTTAATATTTTATGGTTCCTGTAACTCAGTACAAATTGCTATCAACAGGACAACTGAAGAATAATTACGTCTGCTTGTATTGATAGTTTTGGAATTGATGCACAACAATTTCTTTTGCTCTCACATTTTTCCGTGTTGTGAGCTTTTTTATATCGAATTTTCAAATGAAGGACATGAAAAATATTTAACATTCGGTAGCAAATATAACGGTCATATAGAAAGAAAACAATCACATACCTATGGAAAAAGTAAGAATTTAGTGACACTAGTGTTTTGGCGGGTTTATATAGAAAGAAATTCCAACAAATAGTTAGATTGAACGGTTGAAATGAAATATTAAAAGTCGATTTAATTGTCAAAGTTTCAGAAAAAATTTTTTTATTTATTATAATGGCGAAACCAAACAAGAATATTCTATCAACGTAGAAATTTTACGTTGTTCGCGGTATGTTGAAATGATCAAGAACAAATGTATGAGACATAACGCGATAGTGTTATATGTCTCTCACTGGTAGGCATATCTGAGAAACAGATACTGCTGTCGGGTCTGAACAAATGATGCAACATCTCTTTATGTGAAACGTGACAAGGGAGGTGTTACATGTTTTGGGCTTTGGGACTGACTGCAGTAAGTTTGCCATGCGAAACTAGGAAAGAATTTTGAAAGTCGTTCTTCAAACCGACGTATGAAATATTGGTTATCCCTCATGACACTAAAATTTTTATCCTTATCTTATATATACATATACATATTGATAAATTATCTACCCTGAAAATAATGTTAGGGTATTGATTATACTAATGAGACTAGAAGGCGTCAAATATCACCAGTCAGTATCTTTTAAATTAGTTCACACAATATTTCTTCCACTGTACCGTGACGACAGAAAAAGCAGCTAAGCACATTGTGGCCAGTAAAATCAGAAAGTGACCACACATACCGATATTCAGTGTATCTTCCATCTGCTGCATGAACCTGTGGATTAGAAGAAAGAGTACAATACACTGGAAATATTGAATATGTTATATGTTGCATTGCATTTCTCTCTTTCAGTTTTGGGTGATAAGATATATGTGTTTCATGTTTCAGAATTAATGTTTAGAGGAAAGTTTTTCATGATGCTTTCTGTTCTACATTTTGAAATAAGTAATGAGGACGGTAAAGTAAGTACCTCTGTTCATCAGTCGTTACGATAATGTTTTATGAATTTCTCTCGAGCTTACTCTATTATTTCCTGATGGTGTTGAATGCACGAATTTAGCAGAGCTTGCAAGTCACAGCTTGCATTCGTATCAACTTGTTTATCTTCCTGCCCGTGATGAGGCGTGATATGTTGCTGTCTGATATCCAGTATGGCCACATTTAGCTTCTGGCACTGAGTACAGGCCACAGCGATCAGAGTAGAGCACAGACACATGAAAGCGCATGTTGTACCCGATGACAAAAGTGATGCGAAGGACTGAAAAGAATTGAATATTTATAACTTATATGTAATTTAAAGTGAAACGTTTACGGTATTCTGATGTAACCAGATTCAGCCAACATTATATGTAAAAAGGACATTTTTAACTAGAATTTTTTTGAATATTTTTCACCTACGTACTTCAAGGTTTGTATTTATTTTATGCAATGTAAATTTATGACAAAAGAAAGCGGGGTTACATTTTGATTGAATTGACTGAGCAACTTACTGGACTGGAAATCGAAACACTTCGGTAACTTTCCGAGATGTTTTTTTCTGTTTCCGTTCTTGAACCACTATACTTACTCTCAAAGTCGTCAATAGAAGAAAATTATGTGGCGAGATGTAAAAAGCATCGAATGAACGGTGTACTTGCGAACTGTTAAGAATTTAAACTAAATGCGGAAACGGTTTGTCTAAACGTGAAGTCACACATGTGATATTACAAACTGTAATGTATGGAACATGAAATTGTTTTGTATATACAGTGAATTTTTATAAAAATTGCAAATTTATTTAAAATATCTTGTGTTTTATATTAAATTTCCCCTTGCCTAATGTGTCGAGCCAACAGCTTAATGCAATACAATATTAATAGGAGATCTAAATCTAATGTCTCATATGTATGCTACACATAAACAGTTCAATTTCATAATACAAACAAACTGTCATAAATCGGATATACTATTTCCAAAACAATTCATTTAGCACTCTTATTAAGGCAGTGCACTTCTGTCTGAAGTTGGTTATTTGATTTTTTTAATCAAACAGTTCATGTAACATTCGACGTGCGGTTTGAAGTAGAAGTAGTAGCGGTGTTATTATTTCGGGAAGATTCTGAAATACACTTTGATAATTTGGAGAATACGTTCTGTGTTCTTTGTGGCTGAAACAATTTTAGTCTTAGCGTGGTCTTAATGTAACACATGATCCGTTTCTCTTAAAACTGTTTAGACTCACAGTTCTTGATTATCCTTATTTAACACGACAACATATGAGCTCACGAAAGCTGAATATTTTGTACTGCACTAGTGCTGTGTATTTTTATTAATAAAGTGCCGGTCAGAGCACCAGATATCCTGGACGTTTTCACTCTTTTCGTAATTTTTACAAAGAACGTTCCTACAGAGTAGTGCATTTGGCCAATACGTTTTACTGCGAATTTTTCCAATTCGTTTTCATTATTCAGCCAATCATTCAGCGCTATATAGTCTGAGAAACTGATAGCGTCGTGTAAGAAGGACGGAAAGAAAGAAACAAAGAAGAAAAAGGAAAAAAATATCGGTTATGTCAGACTGTTGAATTAAGTATAATTTAAATGAGTTCGAATGAGAATCTTGTGTACTTTATTGACTGAAATTGTTACCTGTGAGATGTTAACCAGTTCATAGAACGGTGAAACATTCCAGTCAAAAGGATACCACGCAATATACATCGTTTCGTGATATTTCACCATTCGTATTGTTGACTGCACGGCATGAAAACATAAGATCGCAATAGTTGCTCGGACGCTGTAGTTCAATGTCAACGGGATCCATCCTGCCGCTGTCAACTGTCCGCTGTCAGCATCTCTGGTCGGCATATTTTCCCACGTGAAGCTGTCTGTTAGGTCCATCGCACGTTCAATACTGTGTTGTTGCAATCTGAAGAAAAGAAAACAAACCAAAATACAAAGAAGAAAAAATGTTGAAAAGTATCATAAAACGGGACGACAGTTTTGATATTTTGCTTTGAAAATGAAATTCTTTGCAAATAATCTTTTGAAAACTGGATATTAGATGTCCTGTCTGGTTGAGGGAACAATAATATCTAATTTTCCGTACCTTCAATGAACAAGACATTTTTCGCTCTTACCAAATTGAGGCATTTGTTTTTTATGCGCGTTCCGTTTCGTACCATCAGTGTGTCAGCACGTCTGTACGTGAGGAAATGACATGCGATCAGATTTAGGCTAACTTTACAATTTTGCCTCCGATCTATGCCTATGTTCTACACTGACGTATTCCTGCAGAATGTCGTAGGCCACGTGTTAGGTAAGCATCATGATGTCCGTATATTCTCTGTTTTATACATCAGGCCATCTAACAATTTTATATAAATTACTTAGCTTAAAATAAGTAGTGGATATGCTGTATTGACAGCGCTTTGTTCACGTCAAAAACTTCTGTAATGATTTTAGGATAATCTGTTATCACGTTTGTAATACTGCAGAAGTAACAGCCAGTGTTTGTACTTACCTGCAGTACGAAAATATCCACATAACATTCGTGATTGGAATCAACACACGCAATGTCGTCATGGTGCGTCCCAAATCGTCCCTGTGTAGGCACACATAGACCAACACACCTATATATGTACTGCAACTACATATAATCACTGCCATCATGTACGCAGCATAAATAGTCGATACTTTTTTCATCTTCAACGGAATTCCCGCCAATCTGAAGAGAAAAATCATTGAACGGAAACGAATCTCCGACAGTTCCTTTACTTTTGGTTCTTGTCTATTCATGTTGAAATAATGTACATCATTGAGAAGTAACACGGAGTTTAAAGTACAGTTGGAAGCTTTGGACAATTCACGTTTGTTAGTTTTCGTCAGCTTCCCACTGCTCAGTGTATGTCTGACTCTCAGGGCTTTCTGAAATACACTGAGCTCCTTTATATAATGCTATTTTTCAGCATGACTCATCGATCAATGCTCTGTTAAACTGCATTATTAATAAGACAAGAAACTTGGTTAATTTAGAATCGTTAAATTGATTCTGTATAATGGTTGACAACCAAGGTACGGCGTAAGTTTCATCCGTGATATTGGAAAACTTCGTAGAAGAATTGAACTATGCCGCTGCCGCAACTAATTAATTTAAAGCGTGGGCAAATTTTACTGAATAAGAAGCAAATATTGTATTCTCAATTTGTGTTGATTACGTGAATTTTAAAATGCTGGAAATGTGAAAGAACAGATCGAAATATTTGGTAACGTAAATTATTCTTTTTTTTTATAGATTTTAATCAAACTTGAATCTTCTCAAAAGGTTGACGAAAGACCCTCAATTAACATATCTAATGTAAATCCACCAATTCGGACCCTATTCATCTCATGTGGACAGACAGACGGACGGGCACACATGACGAAGCTAATAGCCCCTTTTCGCTACTTTGCGAAACTGTCTTAAAACTAACAATATATTGGAAATTAAATTTATTTATTAATTTACCTTATGATGAAAACGTACTAAACTACAAAAGATTTATTCACATATTCATGAAACCCAAACTTTTCTCCAGCAGTGAAATGATGGTCTTGTGTGCTGGCATTGAAACTCGGTCTATGCTAGTAGTGGAAATACTGCAAGCCAAGCTCACTACCTTGCCACTCCGCGAGGAGACCTTCTACTCGAATTTGGTTTCTATTCTGCTGAAAGATTATTTTTTATGTTACTACCTAAGTCTCAGTGCCTAATAATGTCTTATAAAGCCTGTTATGTAGGAAAGGCCAAAAGAAACATATCGATGAGTCAGATGGGTGGGATGCACAGAACTTTTATGACAGATTGGAAGTGTTTTGCAGAAAGTATTTTATCAATTCCTTAAAATTTTCTTGTTTTGAATTTTTCATATTGTTACTGGCGTGTTTGTGCCGTGTTTGTCAGATACGGTACAGGGGTTTTTAATGTGTGAGTAGCATATCCCCAATGCCGTATATGAGATCACCCTTCAAGTAACCGAAGGAGAAATCTAGGAAGTAGGAGAATATGACCTGAAAATATTACTGTGTTGCCATTGGTAACGAGAAACCGCATCAGCCGGACTGCCATGTGTTTGTTGAGGAATGACAGGAAGACTGATTACCTGTCTCAATGTGACAAGAGAAGCACATGCAACATAATGGCTTATGCTGTACACAGTTCAGATTGTGAAGTGCAATGAAGAGATGCGGCTACACTGTCAGGGTCGTAATTACTGCAGTATGGTGAAAAGAAATTACGCTTGTTACTGCGGGCTGCATTTGTGAACACCAAATAATCGCAAAAGCACGCTCTTAAACACATGTGTCTTCCTGTAGTTAAGGGTACTAAGATGCAGTGTACAGAGCTGCCAGCTCCTCTGAACATTCCCCATGGCAATCCTGTAAATGTGTGGTTCTAAACTTTTGGGTGATTTTACGTTATAAGTGGTTATGCGCTGAGAGGTTATATAAATACTGGCGTTTGTTATTCTTAAAATTTTTATTTGCCCTATAGAAAAAATCTCTTTAACCCTGTTCATTCTTATGCTTGTTTGAATATTTAGGTTTCATTGGTTAAAAACTAGTAGAGAATTTGAAGTTGAAACCCACATTATGTACGAAACGAATTCGCCCACTGTAGTGTCTGTACAACTGTGTGAACAGCACACTGTAGCAGTGGCAGTACATTTACATTTATATTTCCATTCAGTTCACAATTCACCTAATGCAGTGTCTGTACAACTGTGTGAACAGCACACTGTAGCAGTGGCAGTACATTTAAATTTGTATTTCCATTCAGTTCTCAATTCAACTTACGCAGTGTCTGTACAATTGTGTGAAAAGCACACTGTAGCAGTGACGGAATATTTACATATATATTTCCATTCAGTTCACAATTCACCTAATGCAGTGTCTGTACAATTGTGTGAACAGCACACTGTCGCAGTGGCCATACATTTACATTTAAATTTACATTCAATTCACAACCTGTCACTGTACACTGTGTGTAACAATTCACCTAATGCAGTGTCCGTACAATTGTGTGAACAGCACAAAGTAGCAGTGGCAGTACATTTACATTTATATTTCCATTCAGTTCACAATTCACCTAAAGCAGTGTCTGTATAACTGTGTGAACAGCATACTGTAGCTGTGGCAGTACATTTACATTTACATTTATATTTCAATTCTGTTCACAATTCACCTAATGCAGTGTCTGTACAACTGTGTGAACAGCACACTGTAGCAGTGGCAGTATATTTACATTTATATTTACATTCAGTTCGCAATTCACCTAATGCAGTGTCTGTATAACTGTGTGAACAGCACACTGTAGCTGTGGCAGTACATTTACATTTATATTTCCATTCAGTTCACAATTCACCTACTGCAGTGTCTGTACAA
>Ga0268261_10002017_pt1 | contig 14408 bp, 11 predicted proteins | sample TergutNc150P1_FD_190353 | JGI IMG/M metagenome (GOLD analysis project Ga0268261, IMG submission 190353) | Nasutitermes corniger P1 segment gut microbial community from laboratory colony in Florida, USA - Nc150 P1 (SPAdes) (version 2) | ecosystem: Host-associated > Arthropoda: Insects >... | reverse complement strand
AGGTGAGCGGCCTGCGGCCGCAGGCCGCTCAACTGCTGAGATCGTGTGTTCGAATCCCACCGTGGGCATGGATATTTGTCTGTTGTGAGTGTCGTGTGTTGTCAGGTAGAGGTCTCTGCGACGAGCTGATCACTCGTCCAGAGGAGTCCTACCAATTGTGGTGCGTCGTTGTGTGTGATCTAGAAACATCAAGAATATGCGCTCCATATATATATGACATTAGTAGCTTAAGGGTTAATTAAATCACACATTAGTTCACAGTGATTTCTCCTTGTGTGGTGGATATCAGATGGACTGTACTGATCAAATGAATTGTTGGAAGTACTTTATTTTCCACCTGGAAAATTTCCGTGCAATTTTGGCATTAACATACAACAAACATGGCATCTAAAAAAAAAAAGTGTATTATCTTTGTTGATATGTGTTTCTGGATGTCTGCCTACAGGTGTGAAAAGGCATATGACTTTCCTTGATATGCTGATAGAAGTGTCAGAGAAAAAAGGACTACTGACGGATACTGACATTCGAGAAGAGGTGGACACTTTTATGTTTGAGGTGAAAATATAGCAAAATCAGATCTCAGCATTTCATTTGATTACATAATCATTATTTACCAAGTAATAAATCTGAATGCTCTGTTAAAGTACAGCACTTAATGATGATCAGATATCTGTGAGAAAGTTCAAATATGATTGTGAAAGAGTTATTAACATAGTAATTACAGGGAATTTGTAATTCAGGAATATTATTTTGCCAGAAAAATTCTGGATCAGAAGAGGCTATAATTATGAAGGTACTCATGAGACATAAAGTGATGCACGTTTTAGCCAGTATTTCTATTATTTTTGCTCATTTGTACGTCATAAATTCCGATAATGTCACTGGAAAAGTATCTGTAAGTAACCCACTTATACCACTGATACACAAGTTGTTTGAGGCAGTAATTAGAACATGTCACCTAGTATCGACAGAGCATCAAAGCACAAGCTTCTGTATACTACTTTTACGTAGTGTCAGTTTAGTACCTTGGCCTTTGAAAGATCTTTTTCATGACCAGAAAACTGTAATATTATGTCCAGAATCCATTAGCTTCAATAACAGGTTACAATTGTCTTTAAATGGAAAGCTCCAAGACTGATTAAACAAAAGATGTTCCTTTAACATTAGTTTCTTATTAGTATATAACTTACAAAACTTTTACAAGTCAATATGATGACATGTTTCAGTCCCTCTGTGGGACACATTCAAGGCTTAAACAGGAAAATGTTTTAATTTCGTATTGAAATGTGATGAACAGACTGAGATCACAATCTAAATACTGTACAGTTGACTATACAGGTCTTAAAATGAGTCATGTAATTCTGTATTTAAATTTTTTCATTATGTAAAACAATATAACCACAAATTACAAAAGTAGAAAAGTATTGATACAGGACAGTAGCTGCATTAAGTAACATGGAATAAAACTTTTAGGATGGTACATTCATTTCAATCAGAGATCGTAGCAGGGATAGAACTCGTTACATTTATCCGAGTATTTTTGTTTTTGTCTACCTTTAACGCTGTACTAATAAATTTGTCTTATAATTGTATTAGAATGAGTACTTATTCATATTCATTTATTCAGTATGCCAGGAATCCACCAAAGTATGTATAGAACTTGTCATTAGATTAGTACAGAGCTGTAATCAGATCATTTATTCAATTCACACTTATACCCTATGCACATGTTATGAGACTCCTGTGTGCAGGGAGTGAATTATGCACCCTTCAGTAAGCTAGTATATGTACCAAGCTTTTGCACCATTATTTCACTATAGGGGAAAGACTTTAATATTTTCCCCCACTGGTACAATGTTGTTTCTGACAATAAATGCAATTATTTTCCCAGTGCATATACACGAATATGACAGTGGATATAGACTAAATAATCTGAATTAATACTTAAAAAATTCATTGGTTCAGTAACCTACTTTGACTTATACCTGCAAATGGTGTACATTTTAATGCACTCCTGCTTCAAACGGTAAACTTATATTTTATTATCATTTTGTCTCATACAATCTGTTCAATATTTGCAGAAATCAAAATAAAATGCTGAAAGTAATGCTTCAGTTGCTCTTTTCAGGGTCATGATACAACATCTGCTGCCATATCTTGGGCTATTTTCACACTTGGTTCACATCCTGATGTTCAGGTAATTGCAACTAAATATTTATGCACATCCTTTTCCAGTGTTAATAGTGGTGCACGTCTATGAATCTACATTTAATGCACGCCCTGGTATTTTGGGTTGAAATTCCAACCAGAGAATGGATGGATGCTTTGTATTTTTTGTGTGGAAGTAATGCGGTGGGTTATCAACCACTGAAGCTCTACCATGTCCCCAATATATTGGTGTATCAGAATTAATTTTAAGAAGGACAGAGCAGTTAATGATTGAAAGAAGAAAGAATAAAAGTGATGATGGTGGTGGCATTGATGGTGATACAATGTTAAGGTAAATTTGTGTGATATTTCATGTCACCACATTCAAGTTAAGATAAATTGTTTATTAGTAATAGTGAACATTATTTTATTCCTTCACAGGAAAAAGTCATAAATGAACTAAGAGAAATTTTTGGAGATTCTGACAGAGATGCAACATATGATGATCTTCAGAAGATGAAGTATATGGAACAGGTTATCAAAGAGACGTTGAGACTCTATCCAAGTGTCCCAGGCATTTGTAGGAAACTTGATGTGGATGTGAGAATAAGTGAGTCATCTGCATATATTCATCAATTTGATGTTATAGTGTGGTACAAATGAAGCAACTGGAATGTTGTGGATTAATATCCCAATTGTTTCTGGGAATAAATGCAGTGCAGTGCCAAGTGATAGACTTACTTCCATTCTGGTTAAAGGGAAACAGTGCTAGGATGTAACGAAAGTGTAGACCAGCTTCTTAAATTGTGAGGGGAAAAAAATAATATGACATGAGAATATATAACTACAGACAAAATACAGCCTTTCTCTTTATACCTATAATGCTACAGCTGGGATAGCATAATCACGCTGTCTTTCAAAAAGCATGCTGCCTTGAACTCCTCTTAGGATTGTTTGAATTTTCAATGATACCTTACTTTTCAGACAGACATTCATACAAAATTCAGCCATTACTAATACCCACAAAACCTCATACACAGCTGAAAGTCACTGCTTTAGGATATGAGCTAAGAGTACTCTGATCTTGGGTTAAACACATTCTGCTTTATTATTTCAGAGAACTATACCATCCCTGCTGGGACATCAATTCCTATCATTCCATATGTGATACATCGGAACCCAAAGATATTTCCTAATCCAGAAGAATTCAATCCTGATCATTTCTTGCCTGAAAGAATTCAGGGTCGACATCCATTTGCCTACATTCCATTCAGTGCAGGACCCAGGAACTGCATTGGTAAGATATGATTTAATATAACATCATATAATTTCAAACACTTCTGTGTGATATAAGTACACACACAGATGGGGAACTTGCATCAAACCAAGGGCATAATCAATGACACGTGCCTGTGTATGTTTCATGGGCTTACAAGCTATTTAAGTTGATGTGCTATAAGAAAATGAATGGATACTATGTTGTTTTCCTGGTTGCTAATTCATTAAAAATATTTATTCTATGGGAAGGTTGCAGGACATCACTGACAACATATGTGACTCAGAAGTGCCATTTTGTTTCCTCTCAGTTAAAATGTTATTTTTGGCATGTAATTAAATTGTTACAATAAACCTCAGGACCTTATAATTTTAAGTAACATGGCATATCTAATTTTAATTTCATGTCCTCTGATGTGAATAAAGTGTACAGTACAACATATATTATGTACATTCAAGCTGAGAAGCATTAGGATGGCATCACGTCAAAAAATAGTGTCAATAAACAAACAATCTAGGAAAAAACATGCCCATACACACACAAACCCTTTAATTTTCTAAACCCTTTTAGCCTGAGGATCCCTTGGAGAGAATTATGAAAGTTCTGATGTCCCACCGCATACATAACACTTACATGTGATTTAGCAATTTCAATAAGTCAATTATAGTGAATTATGAGACACAAACAGTATCTTTCTGATATTGTATGTTTATAATTTAATAAGAATTTTTATAATTTAAATGTTTTATCATTCCCATTATCAGCTAGTTTTGACAGCCATTAGGAAGCCTTGGCTCTTATTTAGGGAAAGCTGTTTTAACATATTTCAGTAATGTGTATAAGAGCAAGCCCATATGTACTTCCTGAATCAGTCACTACATCCTAACAAAACTTAATTATGGCAATGCAATGTAAGGTACTTCATTATTTGTACTATCTTTCGTTATTATGGTTAGAAATTCATCAAAATCAAGATACATGGCACAAGGATTATACATGGAAACAGACAAGAATGGAAGACATCATTTGGTTCTAAAATATGAAAGGAAAAAAATGACAGGAGATTATTCATTGGCAGGCAGATAATGTTAATACTGACCACAACTATGAAGATGTGGACCAGATGCATTTTGCTCCAGGTCGGGTGCAGATATGGAGTCTTGTGAATGTGGTAATGAACCTCCGGATTCCATAAGAGGCAGGAAGTTTTTCAACTCATCAATTGTCAGTGTGCTAACAAGTACTGCTTCATGGAATTAGTTAATACACCACAGCAGGTTTTCTTATATATCTTAGCTGAATATTTTGGTTGTCACTATAAAGATTCTTCAAATACTTCTCTATCTCCAGAGGTTATACAAATATTTCTTCCTATGGTCATAAAGACAATAACAGATTAAAGAAATTACATTGAAAATTCCTTGACCATGAATAACACTTGTATTTATCAATTTATATATTTTTAAATTGTAATAAAAGAAATTTATCATATTGTGCCCAACTTTTTGTAAGAAAACAACAGTAAAAGGGTCTGAAGGCACTACAACCTTGCTCCTTGGAGCAGACTCCACCTTGAGAAATTAACAAGTTCTCAGACAGTCAAGCACCTCTGAATTTTACAGAACCTTAAGATTCATTACCATGTTCACAAGAGTCCACCAATTGTTTGTCCTCAACCAGATGAGTCTATACCATCCTATACTTTTTCTTTAAGACACATTTTCATATCATTCTTTGAACTGAATACTATATGCTCTGTAGGTCAGCGTTTTGCCCTATTGGAAGAGAAGGCTGTGTTGTCTACAGTACTGCGTAAGTTCAAGTTGCAGTCTTTGAGCAGAAAAGAAGAAATGGACTTGATGTTTCAGCTAATACTGAGACCAAAACATGGACTCAAGATTAAGATAACTCCAAGACAAAACCACATACATAATGAAATGTCAATATAATATGCTGTTATACACGGATGTTTGAATGCAGATCACAGAACCTCGCTGATATTCAGACATGTTTTGTAAATTAGACAGCTGATGTTTATATGACTAAATTAAGACAAATCAAAACACTTCTACTGTGAAAGAAGTGATGTCATTTTTAGAAACTAGTCCAATCATTTTTAACATGTATATTAAAAACATAAATTTGGAAAAAAAATTGGAGCAATTTAATACCATAATTTGAATGACAGTGAAATAAACAATTCTTTTTCCTTTCTAAACCATCTGAGCTACATATTGTACATGTTTTACAAGCTTCATTGCACCATTTGGCAGTATGTAACATCCTATGTAACAGTTTTTGTACTTCATACTAAATTTGCATAACACTTTGCAAGATCATTTGACACACGCAGTAGTGATGATCGCAAACCTTAACACGCCACACAGAACTGCATTAATTGTTTATGGCAAGGAATTTGAAACTAATATTACACAACTGTCATAGAGATAACATTCACACCAAATTTTATGATTAGGCATAGACAGCATGATACTACCAAAATGGAACCTACAGAATACATACATACACACATACATGCAGGCATGCGTGCATATGTACATATACATGCATACTCATACATACACTGACATACATGGGTACTCAAAAATAGAATAAGAAGGTCTGTTTAGAAATATGTTATATGTTTAGGGGCACCTTAATGGGAAAGCACGTTGATTTGTAGCACAGCACCGCTAACAGATGAGGTATTTGAGCAAAGAGCAAATCAATGTCTAGAATTGAATTGGATCATTGCAAAATATGGATTCAGGACCCTGAAGATTACTGCAGCATGTTCCAGCAAAATATTGTTAACCACCAATATTACCCCCCATGACAACTTTTGAAGTCCTGTGTCATGGTAAGATTATTTCCTTATAAAGTAAATACATACGGTAATTTATTACACACAAAAAAGCAGCAATGGCCACTGTTGAAGCTGCAGGTAAAAGAAGGAAAAGGAACATTGAAATAATATGAGGGGAACATACACGTTCAATGTCATGATTAAAACCAAAGGCTATATATTTATTTGGAATGAAAGAACATTACATATAAAGAGTATGATGGCACTGATTAATTAAGGATATGAGAATTTTAGACCTTTCTTAATCTTATTCATGTCAACAGTTATTAATTAACAAGGTCAACAAAATAAGTAGCAAATTTTTGCTCTGCATTGTACCCTCTTTGTCAATATATTGAAGATCAATAAATGCACAAACTGTTACATGTAGCAGGATTCCTGCAATGATGAACTTGATTCAAATGGATTCATGGTCTAAGGAACCTAAAATTATAAAAAAGTTAGTATTCATGAATATTCTAACTACTACTTATGGTAAATATAAGTAACCTACAAAGTTTGTGGTCAGTAATCAACACAAATATGATCTCAATAATAAAAAAAAAATTATAAAAATTCAATGCCATAAAACTGCAAGGTAAACAGAGTAGCCTTCATTACTGCTTTCTGCTGAAATTCAGTATCTACTACTACTCCAAAGGACTGTGCAGAAAGCAGCAAGGTAAACAGAGTAGCCTTCATTACTGCTTTCTGCTGAAATTCAGTATCTACTACTACTCTAAAAGACTGTGCAGTAAAGCAGCAAGGTAAACTGAGTAGCCTTCATTACTGCTTTCTGCTGAAATTCAGTATCTACTACTACTCCAAAGGACTGTGCAGTAAAGCAGCAAGGTAAACAGAGTAGCCTTCATTACTGCTTTCTGCTGAAATTCAGTATCTACTACTACTCCAAAGGACTGTGCAGTAAAGCAGCAATTCCAGATATTTTCCCATCGTCCAAAAAGCACTGTACCATTGTTACATCTGCACCGCCATTCACCTGCATGACTGCTGTAGTACCACATGCAGAAATGTAGATGCTGTCTCTGTCTGCCTCTTGCCCTGTCAGTTCTGCTGCCATCTCACAATACTGCTCCTCGCTCAGCAGCCCATCGCTGGCCAATCCAAGCTTATTGTAGAATGGATAGAAGCCAACTCCATCCACATCAAAGGAACTGCGTCCATGTTTTTCCTGTGTCGATGTGCAGGCATTCTGGCTCTCAAAAGCCAACTTTAGCAATGTAAATCCATCTTTTTCTTCATCTTTGAACTTCTCAAACACTTTGTTAAAGAAGTGATTGTTTGGATTTCCTGAAATTCCATACTTCTTATCAAAGTCCTCGACATCCATGTAATTTTTTACCATCTCATACATTTTCTCATATTGTGACTTTTGTTCTTGGAATTGGCTCTTCACAAATTTACAGATAAAAGTCATATATCTTGGAAAATCTGCTGGATGTCTGCACATTTGTCTGTCTACAAATTTTGCAAGAATGTTAATTACTTCATCATCATAAGACAGAGATGTTTCCATCTCTTCATCAACTATGCTGTCTGGCCCATTATTAATACATGACGCAGTGCCCACATCACTGCTGTCAGCAGTGACTTGGCTCTGCTGAGATGGCATTACTGTACTTCCACAGTTTGCCAAATATCTTCTTTCAGCAATTACAGTGCCTGCTAATTCTCTAATATGATCACGCTGAGCTCTTAACAGTTCTGACCAATGCTTGACACCAAAAGCAATGCATATCTTGTCAATAACTTCTGCCATTTCTTTTTCCCACGATTCACAAAAAGTGTGCAGAAATTTTCCAACTTTCAGCATATAGTTACATATACTTATAAGACCTTTCTTTAGACTCCTTGTAATCTCAGTCAGTTTCCTGCTCAGCCACCTGCAGACACCAAAAAATGTTGCTTTAGCAGTGAATGACATTGTGGGTGAACATCCAATGACAAATGGAGGAATACCTTTGCAGACATTAGTTTGTTTCACAAACTCAGAAATTTGGTTTCTGATAGCTTGTTTATTATCCAAAAATTGTCCTGTACTGTTCTTTCCAATACTGTTAATCAGAGTGTATGCCTGATGTGCTGAAATGACAGAGTTTGTGAAGAACAGGACAACGGATGTAAACTGGAATATATCCAAAGGAGTAATTTCCTCTTTATTGACAGCTTTCGCAATGATGTCTGCGAGTCCACTAGTTACTCCTAGAGCATTAACAATGCAGGAGCCAACAGTTACAGATTTTAGAGCAACTTGTCCTGCCAATGTTATTGAAGCACCTGTCTGAGCTGTTTTAGCAACTGCTGCTATGGCACCCCCTGAAGCAAAGCTCATCAGACAACCTGCGATTCCCAACCAGCAATTGCGGGATTCAGCATTGATGAGACCAATGCTCTGCTTATGCTGACCACGATCCACAAGCATCTGTATGTTGCGTCCAGCTCCATAACCTCCAGCTAACACAGATACTGCAAGAGCTCCTGAAATGGTAAAGAAGAGTTGTTCTCTTGAATGGAGTTGAACTCCTTCAAATAATATTTCTGACATGACGTAGTTTTGAAAATTCTGTTACAGCTCCATGAGTTTTGGCCTCTTGTCACAGAAGTCTTTATTATATGAGTAAAAAATAGTCTGGTCATATGGTCAGCTTTATCTGGGTGCATGGCAAACCTAAAACACAACTTTGCAAACTTTAGTCTTGTTAATATGCTTTTGGCCTGCAAGCATTCAACTTCCTTTAAACAGGGTGAAGTCATTTGTTGCTAATTTGTTTAGTGACTTTATAACTCAATATATTATCTTGATTGTAATCTGTACAAGCAACACTCTTACACTTCTTGAGTACTGTTTGTTGCAGTTCAAACTAATTCCTACATACAGGCTTTGTGAATATACAACAATATCTGTACTAAATGAAACCATTGTTGTGGTAATTAACTTGTCTGCCTTGTAGGCACAGTTCCACTTTTGTGAGTCTATAAAAGTTTTGTATTAATTCACAACATACGACATATGTCATATCAACACCCTTAACAAACAAATTTTCATAATAATCATCATCATCATCATCATCATCATCATCATCATCATCATCATCATCATCATCATCATCACCATCATCATCACCACCACCACCACCACATTGTCATCATCATCTAATCACAATATTTTATAATGTGTGCAATGGGAAAGAAATATAGAAGAAAAAAAAAAGAAGCACGAATTTTAATAGGCCTTTCTCACTATTGGATTAGAGTACGTTGGAGCTACCACAGACAAGATATCTCTAGGAGGTGTTACATATGTTTAATCTGATAACTTTAAAATACATGTCCCCTATCTCTAAACTAAAATTCTAATGTAATGTTTATGGTAATAGAAAGGGCTCATAACAGAAGTGAAACTACATCTCTCGTCCATTTATAAATTGCTGATTAATGGTCATTCTTTTGACTCATTTTCTGCTGGCACCAGCTATCTCTGGAATTGACATGCTGTCCTTATGAAGCATGACACAGAGATATCTGTCATTAAAACTTCACAGCTTTTAACATTTTGTTCCATTTGCATATTTAAGGTGTATGTGGTTGTACTGCCTTCACAATGGATGATGTATAGGGTCTTTTTGCAACTGCAGACATTTTGCGCAAAATGGCCAGCTGACAAGGAACTGAACTGCAACCAAATTCCTGGCATGAGCTGTGCTAAATCGAGTCAGAAGCTTCATATACTTCATATCTTGCTCACATATTTTTAGTATCCATCTGTAAATGCAATTCTTGTTTCCTAACAAGGCATATTCATATGAAATGTAACTTATCCTGTTACTAACCTGCAACAACAGGAAATGCCACTGGACAACACAATGAAGCAATCCCAACCCCTGAAGCTCCCACACCAAGGACGGTTCCTCCAATGTCAAAACCTTTGAGGACCTTTCGTCCTGCCTTTTCAGCTGGTGAAATTCCAAATTCCACCTCTACAACTCCATTCCTTGCTGAATATACACCACTTTTTGGAAAGCAAAGTACACATTTGGGTAGAGTGTTATTCTTCACGTAATCTTGCCAGCTCTTGTACACTCGACCACAGAAATCAATGAACATATTATTATTCTGTTGAACAAATACATCATGTTCAGGAATTCGTATTACAGGAAATCTCATGTAATCATCTCCTGCTTTTCCCACCACAAACAAAAAAGACACCCAAATATTCTCCTTATCTTTATGTTTTTTCTTGGATTTCTTAATAATGTCAAAAATTTTATTTATGTGTTTCAACTGTTTATCTGTGTATCCAGTACCATCATTGAAGTTCTCATCTGGTTCTTTTTCTGGAAGATGAAACACTGCAAATCCAATATTTCTTTTCAGATTAATATAATCTGATGGTTTATACTCTCTCCACATGTGATTACCAAATAAATGGAAGTAGCCTTGCTGTTCTTTTACTGCTACTTCCTTCCACATACATATCCCATGAGAGTTCCAGTCTACAGGCATCTTGTCTTCTGGTTAAGAAATATCCTGCAATAAACACAACCACATTAAGTCTAAATCACACACATTAAGTCTCATTCCTGACAGTAATAGCAGAATTATCCCTGTGCATGCTATGAAGGCACACAGAGGAAGTGGAATTAAAAAAAAATGCACACATTTGTACCACTAGATGAAATTCAGTGGTCATTGTGATACCCGTGCTGATTTAACCCCAGCATCCACTAAGAAGTGAAAAGTATCTCATTCCCTAAGTAACACAGTCTATAATGTGACTAGAAGGGTGATCTGCTTCTTAGCACGATGCAGTTCACATGACAACTATGTTTAAATTTTCCTTCAAATAATCAGTACCAATAACAAGATGACTCTGAAGAATGTTCCAACAAACAAAGATGACTAAAGAGTGTAAAACATATACAGTGTATCTTTGGACTATGAATGTCTAGGTTACAAAATTTTGCCAGTGTGGTAATTAAGAAGTGATTATAAAACTCACCATATGGATTATGAAGTTTCTGTTACAGGGGTCTTAGACCACTACAGACTGTTTGAAAAATGTAATGCAAAACAGGAGTAATTAAATTATTCTTTAAAAAATCATTTTTGTTAAACATATAATGGTTGCCAAAATCTTACTCTTCCAGAATCATTTAAATTCTTGTTATGCATTTAGACAGAAATTTATCATGGACAGGCCACATGGAAAAATTATTGAAGAAACTGATTATAGCATGCAATATGATGAGGAATTTGTATTATTATCTGACTCTGGACTCTTATTTCGCTTATTTTCAGTCACTGTTGCAAATTGAGATAATTTCCTGGGGCTCAAATACAAATCTACATAAGGCACTTTATATGTAAAAGAGAATAATAAGAGTGATGATGGGATTAAGACAAAGGAAATCTTGTAGAGAAAAATTTAAGAAATTACAAATATTAACTGTACCAAGTTTATATGTCTTTGAAAAGATGTTTGTCATTTAAAGTCCTGATAAGTATCAAACTATGTTTCAATTCATAGTAAAGATATGAGACAAAAACCCAACTTTATTTACAATCACTACGACTATCTTCTGTCCAAAAGCATGTCTGCTATTCCTTATTAAGGATATTTGATAAACTTCCACCACACACTGTATAGCTACGTGAAAATACAATGGCTTTCAAAACACCAAAAAAAATTCTCATCAGAAATGCCTTTTATTCAATACGTGAATTTATGTCAGGTAATCACTATGAAGAACAATTCAAATTTATAAGGAAAGAAAGATCATGAACAACGGTAAAAAATAGTTGACTTCATATTACGTTCATCAAAATTTTAGACACAATAATTTGTAATAACCTGTAATACTCATGCTGTAAATTGTAAATAGCTGTTGGATTATACCATGGTTGTAATATGCAATTGAATTTTTGTATTGTATTGTATTATAATGACCAAGTTCATATGCAGTTTGACTAATGGTACTGTGAAATCTGAATTATGTAAATGTAAATGTAAATGTGACATCGAATGCACAGTAGGCCACTGACTTGCCTTGGAGCACACAACAGTGACACTGGGGTAACGTTTGTAGCACAGTTATCTGTACATTATTATACACTGCACAATGTGTTAACTTTATTTGAGTTTCTTGCAAGTATTACTATTTCTGATGGGTAAAACAATGCATTATCATCTCATCTGCAACTAAAAACATTTCTGTAGTTCTTAACTTATATAACAGTTCAGTCAGTGGAAACAAAGGGTTCATACTATGGATTTTCACAAAACACATTCTGAAGGACATACAAACTCTGTGCAGTGGGGGCATGGTATGTGTGTTTTGGAGTTAACTACAAATACCAGTGAAAGTGTAAAGTTACGCCCCCTGCAATGTGTCATAGTACAGGACTCTGCTATATAAACGGGCTGGGTAGCGTAGTCAGTATAGCAATTGGCTACGGGCTGGACAGTCCGGGGATCAAACCCCAGCGGGGGCGAGATTTTCCACACCTGTCCGGACCGGCCCTGGGGCCCACCCAGCCTCCTGTACAATGGGTAGCAGTTCTTTCCCGTGATGCTGTTCCCTCACCCCCTTCTAGTGCTGTGGTCAAAAAAGGGTAGGGCTATACCTCTACTACCCCTATGGGCCATACAGCCTGTACAGAGCCTCAGTGCCTGTACAAGGGTGCACTTTATCTTTTTTTTTACCTGCTATATAACCAGTGTGTCTTGTGAATTAGAAATCTACAGAAGGATGTGTGCTTTATGAAGCTTACAAGATGTTTTCCAATTACTGTGCCACAACACAAAACATACGAAGTGCAGAATATACTAGAGAACCCCAACATTATAAAAAGTAAAGTATTATTAAACAGTATATTATATGGGCTCTTGTGAGCATGACAATCTTGTGGTTCTCTAAGAGTCAGGGAACATGAGTAGATAGGCAAATATCAGTTTTTCAGAAAATGATGTGGGCCTTGCAATGAGTGTATTAATGGCTATAAAGTAACTCATGTCCACAGGGAAACATGATGTCATTAGAACTGAGCAGTTCTCATTTTGTTCATTGATCAAATTGACACATGCCAAAACCAGCACAACTGTGTTGGTATAGCTATAACCAAATTAATCCCATGGACAGATCCCATAAATGAAGAATGTACAGTTAAATGTGCAATGAAGTCATTTTTACCACAATAATTCATTTAAGACTTCAGCTGCATTTCTACTACTAAGGAACAAGAATAAGAAAAGAAGCTTTAAAGAATCTACAGTACACATTACAAATTAAAAATAACCTACACATGAAACATTTGAAAACAAACCAAGGTGTGTAGTCCCAAGTTTCAAACATTCTAAAATGAAAAATTATGCAATATATTTCACTGTTTAATCTGGTAATTTTGTAAAAAGAAAAAGAAAAAGAAAAGTACTGATTTTTCAATGAAAAAAAGTTTTGTACCAAATGATATTTTACAAGGCACAGTATATAAAAAATTACATATACGATTACGGTACGCTTTGAAAATAAGCACCACTTTCATGATGCTTGCAATTACTCTTGTCATATGAGCAGTAGTGGTGGTGGCAGTGGCATTGGTGGTAGTAGTAGTCATAGTTGTAGCAGTAAATCACTGTCCAGCACTTCACTCTCAGCCATACTGTCCATTAACTGGCCTCAAACCAAGCCAGATATTCAAAATAATTTTAGCCAAATTGGCCACAATATTTCAAGCAAAATTTTTGAAACAGTAACAAAGTACAGTTAGATATGATTATTCAGTCTTGTATGCAAGTTTTCCTACACTTCTGTACAGAATATAACAAACTTTCAAAGACACTTTACAGATTTATCACCAATACTGAGAAGTGAATTGAGCAATTCTTACATGTACATTACTCGCGTCATCAAAATGTTTTATTAACCCTTAGGTGACTAATGTCATATATATATGGAGCACCTATTCTTGATGTTTCTAGATCACACACAACAACGCAGCACAGTCGGTAGGACTCCTCTGGACGAGTGATCAGCTCGTCGCAGAGACCTCTACCTGACAACACACGACACTCACAACAGACAAATATCCATGCCCCCGGTGGGATTTGAACCCAAGATC
>Ga0268261_10002016_pt1 | contig 14411 bp, 6 predicted proteins | sample TergutNc150P1_FD_190353 | JGI IMG/M metagenome (GOLD analysis project Ga0268261, IMG submission 190353) | Nasutitermes corniger P1 segment gut microbial community from laboratory colony in Florida, USA - Nc150 P1 (SPAdes) (version 2) | ecosystem: Host-associated > Arthropoda: Insects > Digestive... | reverse complement strand
TGATTGCTGACTATTTATATATGTTACTTTTTCCTCTGCGACTCTGGGTATGTAAGTATGTATGTATGTATGTATGTATGTATGTATGTATGTATGTATGTATGTATGTATGTATGTACGTATGTATTATGTATGTATGTATGTATGTATGTATTTATTTATGTGTGTATGTATTTGCGTATGTATTATGTATGTATGTTTGTGTGTATGTATGTGTTATGTATGTATGTATGTATGTATGTATGTATGTATGTTTGTGTGTATGTATGTATGTGCGTGTGTATGTATTATGTATGTGTTTGTGTGTATGTGTTAAGTATGTAGGTAGTTATGTATGAGCGTATTTACGTATGCACATATTCTCTTACGCACGTGTAAACGTTTGTACGTAAGTATATGTGTGTGTATGTATGTATGAATGTATTATGTATATATATGTATGTACGAGGTATGTATGCAAATTTGTAATCAAGTACTTATTGTAAGGAACCCTCTAAACCCTGTGCCTCTAAGGTCCACAATTAAACCTACTGAAATTATAAGATATATTATTATGAACTGAAAATGTGTTTAGCCCAGGTGGCAGCATGCAACAATGCAAGACAGGACAACACAATACAGTAAAGTGAAATACAATTCAATACAATAACACACAACGCACAGGATAACACATGACACTAATATAATAATAATAATAATAATAATACAGTGTGTATGTCATCATATTTGATGTCGACGTTAGACTGTTTGGTAAAAAATGATTTAGAAATGTCTGAATTACTATTCAATATATCAGAATTACAATAGAATATTTGATGGATCTCTATTTGACATCGAATGGATTTCAAATCGCTTTACTCATAGATTACCGTTGACGACGACGTAACTTCGTGCAATTTGGTATGATGATGATGATGATGATGATGATGATAACAATAATATTGGTGTTAGCGGTGGTGGTTGTATGGTTGTTCTACGCCGTGCCATAAAGACGTATAAGGACCCCGTCACCTAATGGTGGTGGCGAGTTGACGAGTAGGTTGAGATACCAAAACCCTCGTGAAAAGAGTCCAGATTTCTGTTGGCCAAAAGGCTAGGTAACCGCCAGTATCGGCCATGAGGCTGTGGCGAACAGAACGTCAGTATGCTGTTGCAAGACACAATCGCCAGACAAACGACAGACTACATCCCTGTTTCCTCAAGTACTGGTTTAGCATCATAAGGTCTCGTGAGTAACATGGCAAAGGTTACACGATTGTCGATTTCAGAAGTTTCGGTCCGGTATGTGTCTTCACTCGAAGTGTTCCCCGGAGCAATACCCAGACTTCGAGGGAATACCTGTCATTAAGAAAGGAAAAAAGCCCAAAGACTCTTTCTTCCATCAGGATACATGAGCACGGTTCACAAGCTGACGTTTAAAACGTTCGTATGCTATCGGTCGAACACGCCGTTCCAGTGTCAAAACAGTACAGTCTACTACTATGTACAATCCTACTAAAGCTACGTCCCTCAAAAGGATATACTCTACTTCAAGGTAGCACAGGCAAAGAGAAATATTTCATGAAATTTATTGTGACACATATGGCCCACTAGATCCCTGCTTTGAAAACCCTTTGATTCCTCAACTTTAAGCTCTTGAGTTGATATTTCTCATTAACATTAATGCTTTAAAGACTGAAGAACAGAGACTGGCGTAAGAAATTATAGTATAAATGTAGATGGAATAGGAACGTCATGCGAGAAGTAAGATAATTTACTTCAGCTGAAAGGGGGAGGGAAGAAGGAGAATTATTTTGTTAGAAGTTTCTCAGGTTTTAGCCGTTCTCCTTGTAATAGAGTTAATGTGATAATGAAGATGTTAGATTAGTGGTTAAACAGTGCGTTGAGACGAAGGCCTGGTAATTTTTATTTTATGATGAACGGTGACATGCATAATTTTGGAGATGCCATCTGGTTGCCTTTAGAGAAAGGAGTTTACTTTTGATAAACTTAAATCTGGACGAATATATCATATACACGCTACAGAAACTTAGAAAATGGAAACCACCTCAGCCTTTGCGTGAAGAAAAAGGAAAATCAAAAGGTCCTGAGTCGAGATGGTCGGTCGCCAGACCTTCAAGATTTTTCAACCAACAGTGCCTTAAACTGACGGTGGAAATACCGCAAATTTTCCCAACATGTGTGTTGTTGGTACATAACATATGGAAATTTATTTCTTACTTTATTCTAAACAGACAACGTCCCCACTTTAAAGAACAACTGGTAAAACGTATTTAGCGAAATGAATGCTGTCTATTTTGAGAATTACACGAAAAGAAGTATTCAGACACGACGCAATGGTTACTCTGTAGAGCGCCAGTCTTTCTATCCAGGCACATCTGCGCTTGCAGGAATGACAGGAAACGCAAGACTGAGGCGATTTCATGTTCTTCTGTTGTTTCGGCTGTTCAGCCCCTCCCGGTGTCCAATTTTTGTTCCTACGAGTGTATGACGTGTTATCGGAAAGGGTGCATCGGCGGCCGCCTTTTCCGTGACTCATAACTCACTCATGTATGAACAAAACACGAGAAAAAAAAGAGCAGGATTTTAATGTTCAACCGTGTGAAACATATAGTCACCACTTTGCCTTAGACAGTTAATCACAGTAACAAGCGAAAGGAAATGCTCTTATTCTGTACCGCTAAACGCCTAAAGGAAATGGGCCAGAGACTAAGCACTGTCAGAACAGATGTCTCAGCACGGACAATTTCATCGTCACAAAATTCAAAATCTGTAATAATGTTACTATTATTTGCATCCTATAAGAAATTAGGTATATTACGCAGTGCGTAAAAATTCAGCAGAAAGTGTCTTGCCCCTATGATTTGTATTTCGTTTCTCTCCACGAAGTTTGTTCGAAATATTGTCAGTGTGATAAATATGTGCACCACCCTTTTAGGTCTTTATGCAATATATCCCCTATCATTTTTATATTTTAGACAAAAGTGGGGAATGCTAGCAAATATTAACAAACTCTCAAATAAAACACCCAACTAGACGCAACAATCAATCGTAAAATTTTTATTCCTTTGTCGTACAGACACTGCTCAACATGTTTCGGGCATTATTATGCCCATCATCAGGAGCCCGTCAAACTGCCGTTGCAGCCTCTGGTTTCCGTTTGAATGTGGAGGTGGACGTGTTCTCAGCCGTGGTCGGTTTGTTAGTGGGGAGACAGTGCAGCACACACTGTCTCCCCACTAACAAACCGACCACGGCCGAGAACACGTCCACCTCCACATTCATACGGAAACCAGAGGCTCCAACGACAGTTTGACGGGCTCCTGATGATGGGCATAATAATGCCCGAAACATGTTGAGGAGTGTCTGTACGACAAAGCAATAAAATTTTACGATTGATTGTTGCATCTAGTTGGGTGTTTTGAGTGATTGAAGATGCACGGAACCACAAAGCCTAAATTAACAAACACATCCAACATCAAAACATGCGAGAAACTGTAAAATATGGCCAGCAGGCAGGCACGGCCTAGCAGACAGGAGAATGTTTGCAATTATTTTTAAAAATACAGTGATTTGTGCATTTTATAATGTTAAAGTATTATCTTAACAGGGCTGGTAAGAGTAGACATAAATCTTTCACCTTTACCCACTGCTTTCGTGGAGAAGATAGGCCCAATACGTGGTCTGCAAACACACGCGTGTATACGCCAAGGTATTAGGAGCAAGAGTGTTCTAAGTTCCACAGATATCGTGACGTTTGAAATGCTCGACTAGTGATGTTTACATAATCGGCAGGCAACGAAACGCTCAAGGGAGATCTGTAGGGTCTGCTATTTAATGAGTCGGCCAGTGAGATAATAACATTAGCCTATTTTGAAAGGCAAGTTTCGTAGTTAAAATTGCTGTATATGTTACAAAATGCATGTTGTCCAACCGCAATAGAAAATACAGATAACACGGAGGACTATCTTACCTTAATACTGACCTAGATCCCGAAAAACATTTTTTCTGCTGCCTGACTTCTGTCAAGGCACAGACGTTTGTATGTAGTCTCCAATGGTCTTTGTTATCGCTTTCGTGATGACGATAAGTCTTGGCACTTACCTAAAACAGACCAAGAGAAAATTTGTCATGTTACTACTCAGATATTTATATAACAGTATTCAGTTTATAGTGAAATAAAAGTTACGTTAGACAAGCCTGCGTTTAAATACAACGGAGATACAATACTTTAAAAAATATGTTTTATGCACCCATATTCTCTGTATCAATCACGTCATGGTTAATGTAAGCTTCACAAGGAAATAGGATATATCATTCCAGTATAAGCAACACATCAACATATATGGACGAGTATATATATATATATATATATATATATATATATATATATATATATATATATATATACGAAATAATAATTATTTTGTTTTTAAAAATCACATGTTCATCAACTGGTTGAATATTCCGCCATGTAGGTTGATGTGAATCTAACCTATAACAAGTCTCCATAAGACAGTTCGAACACATCCCGTGCGCTCTTAAGCTTACCTCACGCTCCTTGTCTCCCGAGAACAGCCTCTAAAAGTACACTTTCCGTACTTTTACAGCAAAATATATGGTACGTCCCGAGAGTCGAACCCTACCCTCGCCGAAAGCCGAGATTCTTTCGTCACTGTAACAGAATGGCACTCGACTCGTACATCAGTCCCTTTAAACTGTTAGTTTTATTTTATTTTCATCATCCTGTGAGCATCTGCGATGTTTTTTTATGAATATCGGCGATTCCATTTTATCCCTTTTCCGTATTCTATTTTCCCCCCTTCCTTGAACCAAGCATTTTCTTTTCTAAAAGCCCGCACTGAAGAAAGAGTTACACGGGCCGGTATAAGGTGCAGGATTTCACGAGTCCCCGGGGAAATCTGACTGCATCACTTCTACTGCCCGCGTCCCTGGTACACTGTACTGCGATGTCCATATTTCCCTTTCATATTTATATTTCCTCCTCTACTTCACTCTACGTTGTGACGACTGTCACGTTCGTCACATTTCTGAACCTCCTTCGTGATGTTTCTCGGGAACTGATCCCTGGGCAGCAGAGATTCCATTTCCTTATAATGGGTCTACAATATCGACTGCACCACAGTGAGGTCCCTTACAGTCTTATATATCATTTTACTTGTACACTATACTCATTTATTTTTAATTTTTAACAGCGCCTAGTGTTAGGATGATTGGTAAACAGTAAATTGGAAGCAGAGTGGAGAGAAGAATTTGTGGCCAAATTTGGGAGTTTATATCAACATTTACCTACAGGAACTGATTGATATCTTGTTTACATTCATATTATACAATATACAGGCATTATTTTAACTTATAACTGTCGCTAGTCATTTCTGTCGGTTCGTTTAATTTACAAAACTTCAGGCCTGCGATAAACAATGTTTTTGTTAAACGTCTGTGCTAGCCGAAGGAAAAAATTTCCAGCACATTCTGTAAACACGGTGAGTAAACAACTAAGGTATTAACTTCACGATATTGAACTAACTCGCGTGGATTCCGACTCTTGGTAAATTGGAATAGCGACGATCGCAGCGCGCGTGTTGTCACGCGAAATAACCTGAGTTACAAGTGTTGCGATTTGCGTGACTTCAGTCTCGCACCGCGGTGTACATAAGGTATTCGTTCTTTCTGGATCTTACGCAGCGTTATTTGGTAGTTACCGACGATTCGGGAGAGCCTACCGGTCCCATCTTCCGAGGGTCAAACAGTCCAAGAATAATGTCAAAAAAAACTGGGTTGGTATTTATATAGGGAATAGTGTGGGCGGTGATTGGTTCTCAGGATTTGAAACAAGCCAGCTGGATTAATGAAGCGTGGAGAGCAAGGAGCGAAGCAAGAGTAACACAACAGCGAAGAAATGAAAATGGACTCGGAAGGAGGAAAGAGAAAGGAGAAAGTACAACTCACCAGGCCCGGTGGAGGATTGAGGATAGGAAGATAGGACTACTATCAGCCAACGCTGTGTAACTTCTCAGAAGAGCGAACGCGATATTACGGGTTGTCAGATAAAACAACCTTCTATTTCGTTCTTGAACGGATATAACAAGCGTAATATTTATATTAGGTTTTAATTCACATTAATTTCACTTGTAATTTTTAAATATCTACAGCTACATCTGTGTAAGTATAGCCTTCGGTTCGCGATGGTTTAATTTGCCACAAGACACAATAACGACGGTTTTGATACCAGAAGGCTAAAAACATAAAAAAACCATAAAAATTTTAAAAAATGCTCAAATATAAATACCGGATTTGGGTAAATAAACAGCACAGCCAATCAGAGATGACAGCTATCCCCTGCTACCATCTAAGTCAACCAGGTATGAAGCTGATTATATTGCTTAATTAAGAGCCGCAGTGTCTAATAAGAGAAGTGCAGTGAATCAAAGTGAATGTGAAAATGTCGCTAAAATGTCACACATATCTTTCACGTTGGAAAAGAAAATGGAGGTAATGTGTACAACAGAAGATGGTCAGGCACATCCTGATGTGTGTAGAAGTATGACATTGCCTCCATAGACTGTGGGTACCATAATCAAATTTCAGATGAAACAGAACACTGTAGGCAACCTGCTACGTCAGTAAGTGCGACGCAAGTGAGTCACAGCAGAAAAAACTATTACAAATTTATAGAAATTATTGTTATTACAGGTGGACGACTTGAATAAAAAAACATCCCGTTGGCTCAAGTTGTTATTACGTCAAAGTCAAAAAAGATCAACTTTCGGTCTGGGCTTTAAACAATAAAAAAAATTAAACTAACAGGAATCAACTGTTAGTTCTCTTGTGCTGCAAACACAATTTTTTTTGCTTCACTAATACTGATAATTCTTTTTAAAACAGTCATTTTCTCATTTATTACACCTAAACTTTTTCAAGAACCTGTGTTCTATGGACACATATTTTGCTCGAGATAAAGTCAAAACTCGCATGATAAGTTTTAAGTAAAATAGCAGTTCTCGTAGTCTTGTAGCGACGAAAACTAAACTCACTCTACACTTTTTCGTACAGACTCCTAACACCATATTTCATATGAACGTTTTCGCAATTCTCGGAATTAAGATGCTATCTGAGGAAGGAAAGACCTGCTCCTTATACTGTCATTTTTGTGATGTTTATAAAAGAAGCATTAGAAGTATCAACAAACATTTAGGTAACTGGAAACACGAGCGCTCCTTTTCTACTCAGCGTCCGCCTATCGAAGAAACCGCACGACAGGTTTCACCCAAGTGTTCGCAAAACGGAAGAGCCTTTACCGATTGGGTGAACTTGTTTTTTTTTATCTTCCGCATGAGTTGTCTAGCAATATAATTTTTTACACACATTCGGCTCTTTTGAAGTTTTTTCGCTGGTATATCTTGTAGCCTTCTCCATAGGAAAGTTATACAGACACAGGAAGAGTTTTGACTGCAGTAAGTGTTGCGTAACAAGGTAATATCGGCTGCTTATAGCTTGCTATATGGCTACTGAAACAGAACCTGATTCTACCACGTCGAAACCCCGTAACGTCAAATGTCTCTTCGCTTGATCGCTTTTCATTTCTCATATATTTAGAGAGATAAAAAAACAGAAGTTATCGTTCTTCGCGCGGGTCTGGTTGCTTTCCTTGCCAATAACAGGTAAAGCTTTCATGAACGAATAGCTCTGACCTTAAGAAAATAAAGTTTACTCATGTACCTACCATTTCCAAGTTACCGAACTTTATCCATTTTCTCAAATTCAAAAATAACACAAGGCTCATGTAACTGGAAGTGGGTATGTTGCCGACAAAAGAATGTTTTCTTAATTGCTGGTAAATTGATGAGGCCAGTTAGGAATTCTGTACATACAAAACAGCATATTCAGTCACTCTGAGATTTATGAAGTGTGGCGACATGGACTAGATGGAAATCTCTCTGGGTAATGATCAGAGGCAGGATCATGTTATCACGGTACTGACGTTCGGATTTCATAACAAGAAAGGCAATGTAAACATAACGTACCACTGAGGCGCTTTCGTAAAACCAATGTTGCAAAGGAAAAGCTATAAGTATTACACAACCTGAGTCCTAGCTTTCCAGCATGCAATGCGCATGCGCCTTTTTTTATCTGTGGCCTGCTCCGCTCTTACACTATTTTTCCACATTATTTCATAAACGGCACGATTCTCGAAAAAAGGTATTGAAAATAAAATGTGTGTTTCGTTTTTGTCTGAAACATTTTTCATTCTAGGAAGACCTGAGCGAGATATGATCATAAATGTATATCGGTCTTCGTGTAAAGTACTTGCTAATCTTGTCCGATTTTAATGAAACTTGAACTTTCCCAACAGATTTTCTAAAAATAATGAAAAACCAAATTTCATTAAAATCTCTCCAATGGGAGCGGAGTTTTTTTCTGCGGAAACACAGACGCACAGACACTGCCAAGCTAATAGTCGCGTTTCGCAATTTTGTGAATGTGTCGAAAAAGGGCCATAACATGTCCATCTGAGTGGCTAGAAGATCATTAAAATAGACTCTGGGTACTGGGACAGGACGAAAGAATCTTTCTCTCTTTATATGTTAAAGCAAGAAACCGAAGTAATTATTTTCATCTACCCTGAATATGAGAGAGCGCATTCCGCTCAAAACGCCGGTAGAATTATATCAGACTACAAGGCGTCACATACCACACGACAGCCGTTTTAAGCAAAATCTTATCGAACTGCAGTTAAATACCAAGAAATGCCATATATATTGCCAGTCACGTGCCGCCGAAGTTATTCCAGAATATGTTTAAATAAAAGATGCAGTAACCTCAGGCCATGTACCTATGAAAACAGATGAAGACATGCGCGTTCGGTTCTGCAGATCATTAGTTCCGGAATTTCGTAATAAAACAGGAAAGTGAGAGAGCATGTTGTTGCTGCGGAATCGATAGTGACGAAAATGTCATTCGAGTTGTGTAACGGAATTTGTCGCTGAATTGGACGCCTTTGCACAGCACTAAAACGGAAAATAAATGTCTCTAAGTCCGAAATTTTACGCCTCTTAAAGACGGAAACAGATGGTCACATTCGAAAATACGTGCAGAGCTATGTGGTTTTTATAACCGAAAATAAGGGGTTTTATGCATTAAGAGACCTGATTTTTTTTGTGGCTCTTCACAAGAGGTAGTAATTTCTTTTTCATCAAAACGCTTAAAATTTTGTGAATCTTTCGAGCATAAACAGTCGTTACATGCGGCAACAGGCCAATATGTTTAACTGCCTGTTGTAAAACGCCACGTTTAACTAAGTTAGTGTGAAAAGGAAAACATGTAACCCACCTTTAACTGTAAGCCATTTTCGTGCTGTCTCCCTTTCGGGAAATGACGTTTATTAACTGAAATTAATAGGCTTTTCAATCAGTAGAGCAAAATATGTCACACATCAAGAGTTGACTTAATTTTCCGGCGTTATTAAACTGACAGAGAAATCTAGGGCAAAAGGGTTTAAAATATTTCCCTTCAAATCTTTAATTATTAAGTGTTTAAGCTATGGTCTGTTCTTATGCAACCCGTAGTACGAATAAACCCCTACCATGACAACACAAACTTTAAATACTTCACAAATTTCAAGCTAATATTATTTAAATCTTCACGTTTTGTTCTTCAAATGGACTAATTCTTCTAATTCTCACAAAGTAAAACAGGCGGCATTTATTCTCCTCTCAAACACGCTACGTACGCCACCCAATTCCATCGTCGTTTGTACGCCTTCTTTGGATGACGTGCATAAAAGTAGTTCTCTGAAGGGTATATATTCCCAGGTTCTTCGCCTGTCTAAACCTATCTCTCTACACGCTTCTTTCCCGAAACTGTGGCACTCCTTCTTATGTTGTGCTACAACGAAGAAATGTTCCCTGAATACATGTGTGTGTGAATGTGTGTGTGTAAAAAGGATGCGTCATAACACCTGACGGGTTTTTTGATGAAACAACTTTTTAAGGAAATGTGGAAAAATTTTATCAACACTATCGGGTGCATGAGAATTCATCTCAGTCGTTACTCTTTGAATATGACAATTTGTAGGTGACCATGTCGTTCAATACATTCCTGCAGTCGCTGCCATAACACGTTATAGCATTTCCTTGGGGATTCTTTGAATACATTCCAGAATTCGCTGTTTTAAGTCATCAGTTTTGGCAGACATGTTTCGTATACCTTGCTTTTAACATAGCCCTGTAAGAAGTAGGCTGATACTGCAAGGTCAGGCGAGCGGTTTATTGTTTTTCGCCAAATCCAAGAATTCATTGCAAAACTGTAGTCAGCTCACCTTGTCCCGTGCACTAAGTTTCTGAGCAACTTGGATTTTGTATGGATGGCAATGCAAATCCTTGTGGAGTATTCGGCGAACGCTGCATTCGTTTAAGCGAAGTGCGAGACCTTGCCGCCGAGCTGACCTGCGCGGATTTCGCAACATAGCGTCTCTTACTGGCTACACACTGTCAGATGTGCGTGCCGGAAATGGACGGCCTTGTGGTTTACTGTCCCTCACTGATTTTTCTTGACACCATTTCGATACCCACAATAACAGAGTATTGCGACTAGGAGCATCACGTCTTTGAAACTCCTGACGGAAGCCACGGAGTGTAACTGTTACAGACTCTGTTGTGATAAACATTTCCACTGCCGCAATTCTGTGGTCCACTGAGCAGCGCTCCACGACGCACCCTGTATATAAGCCTATACGGCTCAACTGAAGTATTTGTAGGCTTAACCATTCCAGACCATGACGTTCATCCAGGCAATATCTAAAAATTCAGCTCCTACCTCACAGCCAACAAAGTACTTCTGCCCCATTTACTAAGACCAAACTGTTAACTTCGCCTGCAGATGGATGCGCGCAGTTATCTTCGCTCCTTGGCCCTTTAATTCCGGAGAAAAGCTTCCGGTACCCTTTGGGAAGGGAGTTGACTGAGTCACAGCACCTACTTAGGCACTGAGCAGCAGAACTGTTTTTTATCCCAGCCAGGATCCTAACTCCAGTTTCTTTGTACTTCTGTCCACAGCCTCTTCCTTGTAATGACAAGTTATTTCGGCTCCTTATGCAAGATACATTGTAAATAATTTAAGTGGAAAATACGAGTAAAAATGTCTCAATACAGAGTGATAAATATAACGTAAATGATCATCAAGCTAAAGACATAAGCAAGTTCGCTAAGACCATATCTGAAGACACCTTTGCTGTTCGAAGGTCAGTGAGAAACCCTAATGGTTTTTATAGCCACTTGCATTGGGTTATGATGACACCAAAAGAGCACAAATGGTCTTAAAAACAAGACGTCACAAAAACAAGCGAGTTCAGGTTCCCCTCGAGAAGAAAGTGAAAGGAATTGAAATTAACCATTTTTAAGACCACGTAATTATATTAATAAATGAGGTCATTAATAAGCTGGCATGGCGAGTATGGGTTGCGAAGTTGGTGATCTGCTGACAAGCTCTTTGGCATCGGGCACCTGCAAAACTTGTTCGGTGGAAGGGAAACTTTCACTTCCTAACTTCCACCGCCTTCCAATTATATCCACCCTCTCACCACCCCTCAAAAAGGAGTCAGAAACACATTAACCAGGCACTAACCTCCCAACCTTCAGCTGAATTAAAGCAGGCATACATTGTAGGTAATATGCAAACTGAGCTCCTCTTTAAACAAAACAAAGCTTGGCGATAGACAATAAATCACTCAGCTTGTTACTGTAGCTACTCATATGTGTAATAAGGGATAAGTAGCTACCCCCATCCATCCCTTTGCGGTAGCATGTAAATAATGGCTTTAGGAAGTTTTTTATTTGCTGTTAGAGGCGTCTAATTTGTTTTATGATGGTTTATGGGTTTTATACCTGCTAAGGTGTTGTTTTTTTCTGCGGGTATATAAAAATGCAAGCAGGTTGTGAATTTTAAGTTAACCCATTAACCCTGCAAAATTCGCAACCTGGTAAGAGGGTGAAGTTAAGTTTCATATTTAAGGAGCAAAATTCGCCTCTCGTTCTCGCCTGAAGAGCGGTTGATGGTGCTGCCATCTTGAAGAGAGGAAACTATGTGGGCTTTTATTGCGTCACAATTTTACTTTCCTTCTGCCAAAGCCACCGTCTGAGGCAAAGGTACATTTTACCATACCTGCTACAATCACTTGAGGTTTGGGTTTTCTATGGTGTGTAAATCTGAGATACGAAGGCGTGTATACTGAAAGGTACGTGTCGGCGTTCCGAAGAAACCTGCTGCCTCCACAATGACGAATGAGGGCCAGGTTCCTCTGTTACAGTGGCTAATACTACCAACACTACTGGGCGTCACGTCACAGAATATGGATGTCTCCACACTTTAATCACATTTTAAAGGTTCGTTTTCATTTACACCATCATATAATTTGTATGCATATTAAGAGATGGCACAAGAGTGCAACACATTTTGAGGTCAAAATCGCTGTTTCTTCTCTTTGGCTTGAGTCTCTCTTGCAGAGGCTATCCACATTTTTTAAAGTGACTACGCAAGGGTGTGTTTAGAGTACTTAACTTGTGTCTGTTATTTATTTATATATCATAACATGTAGTCATAAATATCAAATTTTTATGGTGTGTGACACCGTGTATTTTGGTACACCACTAAAATTTTGGACATAACTCATAATTTTCTCCTACCCTGAACATGGAGGCGTCAGAAGCACTTTACCCCTGTAACTAACCACACTGGTCTCATCCGAGACAACAGCAGTTTTCAGTTTTTAACCAACAAATAAATAAACAAATAAACAAACAATATCTGGGAGATTATTTCTTAAGCACGAAAAGTGAGTGCTTTTACAACATCTGCACTTTAATTGCTTATGTGCAGGCGTTTGATTGTTTGACAAAGGCGCAAAAAACACAAAATTCTGCGCACGTTTTGTGTGCCAGACGAACGCACAGGCTGTTACACTGTCCACGATTTGCCGTCGCCGCAGTTCACACGTCACGTGTGAAGTTGAAGTCACAACGTATTTGGAAAGGCAGATTACGGGAAATGTGAGGATATTATAACATTTAAGGAGAAACTAATCAATTGAAACATAATATTCGTCCAAATAATACATATAATTGAATTTATACCTCACAGGAAAAACAATTCTTCTTCATTATAAACACAAAGAGAAATAACTGTCGGTCACTGTGAAAATCACAAGAAACACTTAGTGTGAGAAAATACATTCTTTTGATTTTACAGCAGGTGGTACACATAGTGACAATTGTCCTTTACAATTTATAGCAAGTACAACAAAAACTGAAGAAATAAAACACATTACAATTAGAATTTATCTTTTGGAATTGGGCAAATTCATTCAGTTGCGGTTAAATTATCAAAATGACAATGATCACTCTGTGGTTTCAAAGATCCGATATGTGACTGCTGATATAACACAAAAATTATTTACGTTTCCAGATTCGCTCCTATCCAAGCAATGTTTTCTCTTATGTTTGCTTATAATTCTCATCTGTACAGAGCTAATGCGATGGAATTATCAGACAATGCTGCACAGTACAAAGCATGTATGTCTACAATAGCGTACCTACGTAAATATAGGGTAATGGGACATGAATAAGCGGAACAAAAGTGCTTGCAGTTTCCATGTATGGTTTGGAGTTTCATGAATAACTGCACGAATGTTAACTCCCCCAATGATATTCTGTTCCAAAGACATACAGCAGAAAAATGTAAAGGAAGATGATATAATTCAGTGACATTTCTGTAGTGCTAACGAAATTAGCGAGCTTTTTTGTTGGGTCGACTTGGGCAGCGCGGAAAACTAGCCGATGGCTTAGATATAACATAAATATTACGAAACGATATAATATTCATGCTAAAGCCTAATTAATTACAGATGCAGCTTCTTATTGCCAGGTCTCGATTTCAGCACAAAACTAGATCAGCCAGTAAAATTATTCGACGAGCTGAAAGATCGGGAATCCACATCCGGCAGAGTTACTGGGATTCCTTTCTATATGGTATTCAAACTGGTTCTGGGGCCAAAGCAACGCATATTCAATAGTTAATTCTGCTTTTGAAGCTTGTTTTTATCACTGAGAACTTATTAAATCTTTAAACGCCGAATTAAATCCCATCTGCCATCTGCTAATATTATTAGGAGATTTAACGTTTATGGGTACGTGCATTGTAAGTATATTCCAATATACATCCAACAAGATGTAACGTTACACAGTTTATTTATATCTGGAAACTGCTCCAAATGTTTCGGGTGGTACTTCCACCCATCATCAGGAGCGCATACAACTGTATCTACAGCATCTGGTATTTGTCACATCGTTACTGCTATCTGCCGCTATCGTGGAAGAGTTGGAACCGGTTTGAGTGTG
>Ga0268261_10002015_pt1 | contig 14412 bp, 28 predicted proteins | sample TergutNc150P1_FD_190353 | JGI IMG/M metagenome (GOLD analysis project Ga0268261, IMG submission 190353) | Nasutitermes corniger P1 segment gut microbial community from laboratory colony in Florida, USA - Nc150 P1 (SPAdes) (version 2) | ecosystem: Host-associated > Arthropoda: Insects >... | reverse complement strand
GAATTAATTATAAGAATATTTAGAATTTAAAAAAGTTATTAGATCAATGGTTGGAGTAAGTTAAAAAAGCGTCTTAAAGGCAGTTGTTTAAAGAGTTAAATATATTAACTCTGGCTTCCTTATATATATATATATATATATATATATATATATATAGATTCGAAGTAACTTGTTTTATAAGAAAATACTGTCAGTTTTTAGAGCAAAATTTTGAGGTTCATCAATATAATACAAGAAGAAAGTTGCATATCCATGTTAAACTGTAAAAAATCTGAAATATACAAAAAGAGTGTAATAAATATGGGCACTAAAGTGTATAACAATCTGCCAAAATTTTTAAAAGTAATAAGACGATTATAAAGCGTTTAAGAAAGAGTTAAAACCATTCCTTCTTCTTCAATCTTTTTACTCAGTGGAAGAATTTGTATCTTCTTAGTGTTTTACCTGTGATATGTATTTGAATTTTAATTGTACAAATTATAAGTTGTCAGTTTTATGTGGATTTGATTGTTTGTATACTATTTAAGAGGATTTATTTAGTAATTCATATGTTTAAAAAATATTACAGACCGACGAGTCTACTGTCATATGTATGATATTTGAACTAAAGAATACAATATAATACAATAAAATACATCAGATAGGGGTACGATTTCCTATTAGCAAAAAGACGCCAATTTGAAGATTCATTTACACGCAGTCACAAGCTCAGTTCACATACAGCACACCACACAACACACACACCGCAACACACATATATAGACACACGCCAAAACACACACCACACATACTAACCACACAAGTACCACACACACACGCACCACACACTGAACACACACGCCACACACTACACAAACACCTCATATTACACACACAACACACTTCACACACACCACACACATCATACACACCACACACTACACACACCACACACCATACAAACATCACACATCATACACACACACATACACACACAACACACACACATCACACCACACACCTCAAACACACCACACATCACACACACTCATACACTTCACACGCCTCACACCACACACCTCACACACACACACAAACACACACCACAAACACACAACACGACACACGACTGTTTTATACGGCTGTCTGAAGTAGGAGTGTTGTCTTTATCCCTTAAAATGGATAAAACTGAATATCGTTATAAATTTCTTTGTGGAAGAAGGTGTTACGTTTGATAGCCTAACCGGCTTTTTGTTCACTTTGTCCTAGTCTTACGCTCGTCTAACACCACACTCTTTGTTCTATCCTAACGGTAAACAGCGTCCATTTCTTCGCCACTGCCTCCTTTGTTCTTCAAGCACAGTGTCGCCAACTTGACTTCACAGGACATCCAACCCTCGTTTCCTAACATACTCCCACCTTTGAGTCGAACTGGAAATACCCGACTCAAACTCGTCGAGGAATGGCTGTCCTGTCATACCCCACTAAATAAGAAATCGAGGAGGAGGCCTCACTTTTCTCCCACCTCTAGTGAACACTTCTACTAGGTTTGGCCCCCCGTTCTCCTTTTCTCTAGGAGAGGTCGTCACTTCCCTTTCGTGGTCCGCCTCCACTGAAGCCGGTGCCATTACAGGTACCCAATTCATCGTAGATCTCCAGAGGATAAATCCTTTGTACAGGTCTGAGTAATGTGCCGGAAGTCGTCCCTATTTTCACGAGCCGTACCTTCCCATCTCTGCCGTGGATGAGCTCATCCACCATAGTGGCCAATCTCCCCTCTTGATATTATCCGCTCCAATCAGTACAACCTCTCGATGTAGTAACTCACGGCTTGTCCTCGTAGCAGTCAACCTCAACTGGCTTAAGTACTCCTTCCTGAATCGGTCCCGCAGTCTTTCTTTGATCTCTTGCCTATACCTGGCCCGTCGTGTGAGTCTGGGTGCGTCCACTGCATCGCAGTCTGGAAGTCCCACTTCTCTGAGATCCATCAAGAACATATTGGACAAGATCTGCAACATCTTCCGACACGTACGTCAGGGGTCTAGAGTTAATAAGAGCTTCGCAGTCACATAAGACAGTTTCTAGTTCTTCATATGTCAGCGAAGCTCTCCCCAGAGTTTTCTTAAGCAATTGTTTACGGAGCCAGATTAAACGCTCCCACTAACCTCCCCACCAAGCAGCTGTCGGTGGATTGAACCTCCAATCGATTCGTTCAATCGCACTGGTTTTAATGATCTTCTACCAAGAAAACTGACGGAAAGCCCGATCCGTACCCATAAAGTTGGTTCCATTGTCACTGTATATGATAGCTGGTCGTCCCCTGCGGGCCACGAATCTCCTAAATGTTTGAAGAAAGGACTCAGTGGACAGCGATGAGGTTAAATCCAGGTGCACCGCTCTATATACTGCACAGGTGTATAAACACACCCACACCTCGCGGCAGTCTTTTAGGAAAAGAGGGCCTGCAATGTCAATGCCCGTTGTTTCAAACACTGCAGCATCCCTTACGCGCGGTTCAGGTAATGCCGATGGTATCGTAGAGATATGTGTAGCACCATGTCTTCTGCACACAACACATTTGATGAGAATGCCTCGGATGGTTTTCCTGCCTTTGAGTATCCAGAACCTCTCTTAAAAGGCTTAAGAGTCCCTGCACTCCGACATGACACGCTTTCTCATGTGCCCGCAACACGAGCATCTCCACCACAGGATGGTTGGAAGGTAAAATCGCTGGTATTCCAAAATCTCCCAAGTCCCTTCTGTCTATAATTTTGGTCCCAATGCGAATAATACCCTAACTGTCCATATAGGGACACATACGAGAAATACTCTCGTCTTGGTGCCCAGCAAAAGACTCCTTCTGCACGTATCTTATTACACACTTTTCAGCAAGCATGATCTCCTTCCACTGTACAACCTTCCCCGAGCCTTGATTCGCTCTGACCTTGCGACAGCGGTTGACAAATCGTAGGACCTAAGCGAGGACCCTCACAATCTTGTCATAATTGCGGGAAAAGGCATATTACCAGTCAGTCTGTCCCCCTTACACAGAAGGGAGGAAACAATGCACTTTCTCCTTTTCTGTTCTAAAATCTCCTCATCAGTTTGTGGCTCTCCCGAAGGCCTGTCTTCGGCAGGAAGTTTTAGCCAGGCGGGTCCCTCCCACCATATGGCCTGCAGCAGTTGTTGGACTGTACATCCTCTGCTAGGAAGATCCGCTGGATTCATGACCTCCGTCATATGTCGCCAAGACTCTTTCGAAGTCAGCTCTCGTATCTCTTGCACTCGGTTCCATACGAAAACACCCCAGTGGTGTTCTCTTTAATCCAGGCGATCACAGTCGACGAATCACTCCAGAAGGAAAGCGTTATATCCCTCTGCTCGAGCTCCTTTACTATGGATGTTGCTAATCTGGCCCCTATGGTCGAAGCCAACAGATCTAGCCTTGGAATCGTTACCGCTTTAACTGGATCCACCCTGGATTTAGCCTAAATCAGCTGCACTTGTGAATAGGTGCTGGACTCGAAATGGGCGAAAACTGCTGCTGCATAAGCCGTCTTACTAGCGTCACAGAACGTGTGCAAAGAGCAGCTTACCACACGTTCTGACATACCCTTCAACCACCTAGGTATCTTAACTTTCTTGCAGCAGGGGGAGGTCTTGCAGCCAACGTAGAAAACACTTCCTCACATCATCTGGAACTTCTTGATCCCATTCTTCTTTCAAGGCCCAACACTGTTGTAACAATAGCTTGGGGCACAATGAAACAGGGCAAGTAAACCCGATAGTGTCGAACACTCGTTGCGTCACAGATAAAATGGCCTATCGTGTAATCACGCCATATTTCTCCACACTCACGTTGTCCACGGCTAAAGCGTCGTCTTTTTTGTCCCAAGACATTCCTAAGACAGCAGTGCAAGGTGGACTTTCTAAGTCGGGATCTGTATGCTCCCAAACCCTCAATTCGAATTTAGCATCCGCAAACTCCTCTGTCGCTTTCTCCATAAACAAACGCAGTGCATTGTAATCTGGTACGCTTGTAACACAATTGTTAACGTTAAAGCTCTTCCTCAACTTCTCAATTAAATCTCTGTCATTCATTCTGCTCAGATTCTGCAAGGCACCTCTTCAGGTGGAAATCTATCACCGCACTTAGTAGAAAGGGGCTACTAGTCACCCCAAACGCCACACGAGCATGTCGAAAAATCCGTAAGTCGCCCTCAGCATTGACCCACAAGAATCCAAAAAAAAAATCTCTGTCCTCCTTACCCAGGCTCACCTGCAAAAATCCTCTTTTGATATTTGCTATGACTCCCACTTGATAAAGTCTAGACCTCAAGAGTATTGCCGGGATAATTTCTATCAAATTAGTACCCTTCTCTAAGCACTGGTTCAGTGACGGGCGACCCTGCTCCCGGGCTGATGCGTCTAAAACAGGTCTCAGTTTAGTAGTACTGTTCTCTTTCACAACGGGTCGGTGAGGCAGATAATGTCCTTCGTCTAGCTGCGACATCGGCACTTCCTCCATTATGCCTGTTGGCTACCAATCCTCCAAAACGTTTTCATATTCAGCCCGCAACGTGCTACCTGTTAGCATGCGGATCGTGTTTTCTAGCCTTCTCTTCGCGAGGTTGAAATTCCATATTACTGGAGGATGTCCTATCCAGGAAAGTCTCACTACATACCGGCCCTCCTCGTTCACTCGAACAGTGTTGAGAAACTACGCTCGCACTGATCTCTCCCTCTGTTCCTTGCTTTTCTTGCATTGAGGGTCCTGGATCCCGAGGACGTCTAATTCCTAAAGTTTATTTACGGGTTTATTCTGAGAAAACAGAGCTGTCATAGAACTGACTTTCGTCGACTCCGCATCTTCCCAGTCACGATCCAACCGAGGTACGGTTCGATGGCGACTAGCCCACATTGTAAGATTTCCCTCCGTCCGCTTAATAACTTCCCATAGACGTCGGCCCCGATCAGAACTTCTATGAGCTTCTCTTCCTCCATGCAAACTCCAATTCCTTTGTTCCTCAGCTCAGACATCCATTGACTTGAGGGAATGGCTGGCACCCTTGAGCAGATGTCCTCTTCATCAAGTGCTTCAAAATTGCAGGCGTATTTGTTATCTAGGCTTCTAAGTCTTATTCTATAACGAAAATGGTGTCGAGGTTTGGTCGTTTCTCTTCCAAACAGTCCACGAATCAACTCTTATTCTGCAATGGGCGCGTACTTCTTGCACTCTTGGTGTATCCTTCCTTACATAAGATCGCTGGGACCCCGGGTCCATGAGCACTCTCACTTGCCTGTATCTTTCCCTTCTCAGAGATACCATCATAGTTTGCAAGAAGACCTTATTACTGCAGTCGATGTTCGACAGACAGCTCTCTACCCTGGGCGCCTCTTTTGCCACCAACACTTTTTCCGTCGGCATGCACATCACCGAAACGTGTCTTCAGTTACACAATACACATCTCAGGACAGCCCTGCATCTTTTCTCACGGCTCACCGGTTTCAGACATGCGAAACAGCATCCTTTCTTACCTGCCAAATTTCTCTTCTCCACGAAGCTCAAACTCTGTGTTTAAGGGCAAGACTCGCTGGTGTGTGACTCCTCACAAAAGACACACGTGATTTTTCCAGACTTACAATTGACCAGACCAGCTGTCGTAGGAATAGCTCTCCTGCGGCGACTGTGAGACTCCGTCTTTTGTGGTTTGGCACCCCTGGCGCTTCCTTCCAGGCTGAAACCTTGAATTGCCATGTTGATTCTCTCTTCATTTTCTACTTAACTCTTCAAGAAGCTCATCAAGTTTTCCAGCCTGGTCTCTCCACTTGGGCGAGAGTAACTGACTTATCTGCTACGTTGCCACGCTCTTAAAACCTCCTCCGACAGACATGACTATACTAGTGGGAACAACATGGCAGCATACTTTTCTGTGGCCAACCCTAATGTCTCCAGCACTCTCAGTGGGGTGTCTATCCTGTTGTAAAGGGATGAAAGCGTGACCTTGTCTTCCTTGGACTTCATGGCCACTGTCAGCTTGAGCAACGCTTTCACATAGAACTCGACTAGCAGATTTTCCCGACCAAAACGGGCTTTCAAACACTCAACTGCCTTGTTATAAGTACTTGCTAAAAGGGGAAAGCTCTCCACCACTTCCCGTGCCCTGGTGTCTGGTGAGGTTGCCCGTAGAAGATACTGGAACTTGTCCGCCTCATCGATGTCTGGATCTCCGTCAATCTTCTTGAACTGCCCCCAGAACGTCAGCCAATCTTTGACGTCACCATCAAATTTTTTCAATTCAATCGTAGGCAGCTTGAATTTCCTCTTCTTGACATTCAACAGAGAGTTGTCGCATTTTTCCATTTTACTGGTAGTGTCTAAACTTTTCTGCACGACCAGATTGAGCCTTTTATATTTATCTACGTACTCATCTGCACCTTGCATCTCTTTATCCAGCTCATCCTCCTGCATATCTGCTCGGAGCAACAGATCCAGAATCTCCTCGTCCAGTTTTTTAAACCGTCCGCGTTCTCTCTCAACAACTCTAAATCCGCTAGAATTCTGGAATCGCATTTTCCGTCTGTGCGTACTCTCGACGTAAACTCTTCCAGTGTGCCACACAGACGCGCGAATGCTGCCTGCACCACTATTGGCTTCTTCTTTAAAATATCCATAGTTGGTTGCACGCTCATTCTTAGACAAGGTCCTGTCACGGTCGCCAAATGTTACGTTTGATAGCGTAACCGGCTTCTTGTTCACTTTATCCTAGTCTAACGCGTGTCTAACGCCACACTCTTTGTTCTATCCTAACGGTAAACAGCGTCCATTTCCTCGCCACTATCTCCTTTATTCTTCAAGCACAGTGTCACCTACTTGAATTCACAGGACATCCAACCCTCGTTTCCTAACAGAAGGTTTAACGCCAAATGAAATTGATTCGAAGTTCATAATAGCTTATGGGGACTCTGCTCCTTAGTTTTTAATAATCAAGGAATGGGCTGCCGAGTTTAAACGTGGCCGTACCAGCCTTGAAGTTGATCCACGTGAAGGACGTCCAAAAAGTGCAACAACACCAGAAATCTTTGAAAAACTGCACGATATGTTAGTGGATGACTGGCAAATGGAAGTGCGTGAAATTGCTGAGACTATAGGCATTTCAAAAGAACATGTAAGATATATTTTGAATGAAAAACTGGATATAAAAAGCTTTGCAACAGATGGGAGCCGCGCTTGCTCTCAGCAGATCAACAACGCAGTCGCATGAAAATCTCTGAACAGTGCTTGGAGCGTTTTAACAAAAAAAACTGATTTGTTCGTCGATTTATTACTATGAATGAGACTTGGATTCACCATTACACACCAGAATTCAAAAAGCAGTCAAAAGGGTGGACGGAAGCCGGTTGTTCAGCCCCAAAGAAGACAATGTTTGTTCCATCAGTAGGAAAGATCATGGCTTCGGTGTTTTTGGATGCTGAAGGTATTTTGTTTATTGCTTGTCGTGAAAAGGATATAACAATAAACGGGGAATATTGTTCCCATCTTTTAAACAGACTAGACGAAAAAATGCGTCAGAAAATTTCCGGTTTGTAAAAGAAAAGCATCTTTCTTCAGGACAATGCACCCGCCCACAAAAGTGTTTTGGCAATGCGAAAATTAAGGGATCTGCACTATGAATTGTTGGAACATCCACCCTGTTTCCCAGATTTGGCTTCCTGTAATTTCTGTCTCTTCCCAAAGCTGAACATTTTCTACGCTGGTCAGGATTTTTCTACGAATCAAGAGGCGATTGCAGCTTTAGAAGGGTATTTTGCAGATCTTACGAAGAACCACTACAGGGACGAGATAATGGCACTGGAGCATCGCTGGAATAAATGTTTTACAGTTAAGGGAGATTATGATGAAAATAAAAATAATTTTGAAATTATAAATTCGTTTTTTCTTTGTTAGGCCGAGAACTTTTCAGAGCACCCACGTACACACACACTACACACACCACACTCTACACAAACACACACCACATACTACACACACACACCACGCCACACACCACTCACTACACACTAATCACACACACCACTAACACCGCACACCACACTACACACATGTACACAACACACACTACGCCACACACTACACACTCCTCGCACACCACCAACACAACAAACCACATATTACACATACATACACCACAAACAACACGCCAAACAAACTACACACAAACCACACATAAACATACACCCACAACACACACATCATATATACAATTCATCACACACCACACAAATACACACCACACCACACCACACACACACCACCCATAAAAATACACGCACATCGCACACCACCCATACACATACAGAAACCACACCGTACACATACATACCACACCACACCACACACACACAACACACACCACCCATACACATACATGGACAACACACACACCAAATATACATCTCACAACATACACACGTACACACACAACACATTACACACACCACACACAACACACGCACCACATACAAAGCTCAGATCACACACACATACACACAACACACACATGCCACACACCACACACACATACACTACACACATCACACACACCACACATTACACACACTGCACACACATCACACATACCACACACTACACACACGTCATATACCACACACACACCATATATCACACAAATCTCATACACACACTAAACACACCCGACACCATACACCATACACACATACACACCACACACATGTACACCACACACACCATGAACATACACACAACTCATACCACACGTAAACCTCACACATACCCGCAAACTCATACACACACACTACACACACTCACACCACACTACACACACTCATACACACACACACACCTCACACCAGACACAAATACACACCACACACACAATACACACCACACACCACACGCAATACACACACTACACACACTAATCACACATAACAATAACCACACATACACACATTACACACTACACAAAGACACACATACACAACACACAGCACACACACACCACACACTTACCACACACACATAACCCACTCCACACACACCCCACACACTCCACACACATACAACCCATACACACACCACCACACATCACATACACACACCACACAAACAAGCCAAACCACACACACACACACGCGCCACACATCACACACAGAACCATCATCTTCCTGTACGATTTGTTTGCATTGTGACTTCCTCCGTATGACGCGCGTGGTTCAATATGGAAAAAATCACAAATTTGCTGTTTATTGCCATGAATATGCTGCAGACTATCACTCCGTCTGGGTCTTGTGCGGTGTAAAAGTGGTGTGTGTGTGTGGTGCATGGTGTGTGTGTGTGGTGCGTGGTGTGTGTGTGTGGTGCATGGTGTGTGTGTGGTGTGAGGTGAGTTGTGTGGCGTGGTATTTTTTTAAAATTTAATTTATTGCATGTTCCATTACTGGAAGTAATACTACATGCATGAATTCATATTTACAGTTACAATACTATGCTTAGTAGTAGTTACATGTTTTGTTACGTTTATGATGGCTTAACCAGTTGAATATATTAGTGTCGTTAGTTAGTTTATAAGTTTATCAAAAAAATTTTGCTAATAAATTTAACAAATGGTTGATAATGTTTCCTTATTAGGTGCTTTTTATCTATGGGCCAGACGTCGGTCTGTACTACTGCTGATATTAAACTGTCTCTCTCCTGGTTTATTAACGCACATTCCTATAGCGTATGGTCTATTGTTTTTTACTGGAGCCACAAGCACAAGTTGGTGTGTCCATGATTTTAAATCGGCGAAGATAAGACCTTATGTTACCGTGGCCCGTTATTATGGTTGTAAGGTTTGGTGTAATATTTATGTTCATGCTCAACCTGTCAGCAACTGCCGGGAAGTACTCCTTTGTAGTTTCACCCTTTATTGTTATGTCCCATTCCCGTTGCCACGTCTCAGCACTTGTCTCACTGAGCTCACTCATTACTACACTCTTTGGGACTTTCTTGTAGCTCTCTATAAGGCCCGCATTCGTCGCTGCCTCCTTTGCAAGTGTGTCAGCCAACTCGTTCCCTGGATCCCCACGTGAGCTTTATCCCAGCAGAATTCAATTGTCCAATTTGTTGTTCTCATCTCCGCTAGTTTCTTCCTTATTTCTTCGATGAGAAATGTGTGGTTGGTGTTATTTTTAAGAGAATCCAATGTCATTTGGCTGTCTGTGTATATGGTGGCCGTATTGTCTTCCATTTGTATGTTTTCTGTGTATTCAAGTGCTCTTAATATCGCTAGTTGCTCAGCCTGGTTGTTAGTTCATCGTTTGTTTAATCTGTATTGTAAACTTTTAAAATGGTTACTGGATCTCAATATGGCTATGCGTGCACCTACTCCCTGTTTTGACTTGCTCCCATCAGTAAATATTTGTATTAAGCCTGCTGCCTCGTTACTTTCCGTAAGGAAGGTTATTGTGTCTGCGGGATGATGCCAGTATTTGACTCCCATGTCACGGTCGACCAGTACTTCCTCCCTTCTGTTACCTTTGGTGAACTGGTAGAATTAAGATGTCTCCTGTATTTTTATGACGATGTGGGTCGAACCTGTCAAAATACAGAGGACGTCGTTGGACACCGTGCGGTATGCTTTTGCTATTTTGATATTTATAAGTCTTTGTACTCTTACTAACTTTGATTTATAACTGGCTTTATCTATGGCTTTTTTTCCAGACCGGTGCGCCGTATAAGAGGAGAGGTAGTATTCCTCCAGTGTATATTGTCTTCAGGGCTGCATGTTTTAACCCCCAGTTAAACTTTGCTGATTTTGATGGCGCAAATATTAATTTTGTGCATTTTTCTGCCATGTAGTTGATGTGTTCTCTAAAAGTAAGCTTTCTGTCGAATATTATGCCAAGGTATTTCATACTGTGCACTTGAATAAGGGGTTGGTTATTCAGATACATTTCAATTTCTTTTCTTTCTTTCCTCTTTCTTCTTGTCATAAGCATTACTTTTGATTTGTTCGTTAAATTTGATTTTGTTATTAACTGTTCATGATGAAATTTTACTCAATTCAACATTAGCAATATTCTCTGCTTCTAGTATGGATTCTGCCTTTATCATAATTACCAAGTCAAACCCAAATGCTACTGCTTTCGTATGATTAGTGTATTTCAATGTGAGAAGGGAGTTATATGGTATGTTCCAAAGGCCGTGTCCGCAACATGACCCATGTGGCCAGCCTTTTGTGATGTTCTCCATGGTACTACTGTTAAATGATATTACTGCTCTTCTCTCTCTGAAATGGTCTTGCGTAAGTTGGTAAAGATTCCGGGGGCATTTGGCTTCTCTTAATCCCTTTAGTATGACCGGCGACCAGGCCGCGTCACAGGCACCCTTGACATCTAAGCTGGTCATGATGACTACTTTACCTTTTTGCAATTCTGGTTCTATAATTTGCTTCACTGCCATAGCTGCATCTGTCGCGCTCTTTTGAGGAGTAAATCCGTCATTTAAGTATTCAATTTTGTATATGTAATGCATAATTATGTTAATTAGTAATTTTCAAATTCCTTGCCCCCTATATTTAACAAGCTTATTAGACGGTACTTAGAGGGGTCCTGGCTGTCCTCTTTGCCAGGTTTGGTAATCGGAATTATCTTGGCTATTTTCCATTCATTGGGGAAGTACCCTCTCTTTAAACATTCGTTGTATATTAATGTTACAGTTTTGGGTATGTTTTTAAAAACAAGTGTTAAAATGTCACTTATAATTCCATCTGGCGCTGGTGCTTTCCTTGGAATGAAATCTCCATTGATCTGTCTGACTTCGTCCTGGCTAAATTCTCTATCGTTAATGGTTTCTATCGTTTGCTTTGTCAGTCTTTTGATGTTTTTTGATGATCTGTGTCGTCTTGGGAATTGTCTTCTGGAATGAGCTGTTCTGCCATATACACCAATGTGTCTATCATGTTTGCTGTTTTTGAACCGTCTGGTTTTTTCAGTGTGGTTAGCGGTACCGTGTTTCTTGTTGTCCCCCAGGCAAGCTTGTACATTGCATTCCACGGGTTCTTCGAAGATGTTGTGTTGCAGTATTGTTTCCATGAGTTAATTTTTTCTTTCCTAATTGCCGCTTGGTACTTCCTTTACCCTTCGAAGTGTTGATTCTTTCTATTCTCCCTTAGTTCTTCGTTATTTAGCGTTCGTTGGTATCTTATGCTTAGTGCATTTGTCCTTTTTCTCAATGTTGTGAGAGCGTGCGTCCACCAAGGGACTGACTTTCCCTTTGCAAATGTATGCGATAGATTTCGGTGTTTAAGCGTCTCCTTACATGTCAACTGTGTGGTTTCGTCAAATTTCTCCATAAATTCGTCTATATCTTTGTGTTCCTTCAACCGTGCATTCAGTGTGTCGTCTATTCCTTTCGTGTTTCCTTTGTCGTTTCCAATTTGAAAATTCTCCGAAAACAGTTGAAGTAATTTTTTACAAAATTTCGTGTGTTTTATTCTTTCATTATGTATCGCCTTCCTGAAAATACGATTTTTTTTATTTGTTGTTAGTACATAAACTTAAGTTAAATTTTATAATATTATGGTCTGAAGAGCTCTTTTCTTCTGAAATCTCCCAGGCTTTGATGGCTGCTAGCGTCTGGTTATTCACTATATTTAGGTCAATATTGCTCGAGCCTCTGCTGCTATGAAACGTTATTTTAGTGCTGTCCTCGTTGATTATATGCAATTGGTTACTTACAAAGAACTCCTCTAGCGCTTTTCCCTGGATTTAGTCAGCACGTCGTACCAAATTGTTGAGCGGGAGTAACTGTTTATTGCTATAATAAGTTTCGATCCTTTGATAAACTTTACAATCTTTTCAATTTTTATGTTGTTTTCTATTGGGTCGTTGTAATGCAGGTAAATTCTAGCTGCATAAAAGTGTTTGCCCATTGTGTATTTCCAGGAGTACTGCGTCGTTGTCTGACAGTTGCGTGATAAGAAGAGCATCTATTGTGGTATCAGATACTACGATTGCTGCCTTACTCTTCCCTTTGCCAGCAATGAATATTCTATATCAGTTGGTAATCCCTAGAGGTCTGCCATGAAAGAGATAGGGTTCTTGTATTAGTGCGATCGCTATTTTCTCCGTGGTTATCACCTGCATTAATTTATCTGTAGCAGCTTTTGAATGTTGTAGGTTAACTTGGTTACATCGTACCTGATGTTTATCATAACTTCGTCTTTCCATTTCCTCGTTGTCTTTGGGGCAGCCATGTCAGTAGACCGTGTTTTGCTTGTATTTTTCTAGCACGGCCAGCAAACTAGGATAGCTCTTGTCTACAGAAGAGTGAGCTATATCTATCTGGTTCGTTTAGATGATGCCTTTTATATACCACACAATTTATGCATTTATACTCTGATTTGGCGGCTGTGCAGTCTCTTAGTTTGTGACTCCCAGTGCACAGTGGACATGTCTCATCCCCCGTGCAGTCTCAAAAGTTGTGGTTATATCTACTGCAACTGAAGCACCTTTTAGCTACTATGTAGTCGTATACTCTGCAAATTTTCTATCCGTAGTATTTGTGTGTGCGTGTGTGTGTGTGTTGTGTGGAGAGTTGTGTGGCGTGGTATTTGAGTGTGTGGTGCATGGTGTTTGTAGTGTTTGGTGAGTTGTGTGGCGTGGTGTGTGTGTTGTGTATGTGTGTGTGTAGCATGTGGTGATTTGTGTGGCGTGGTGTGTGTAGAGTATGCGTGTATGGTGTGTGTGTAGTGTGTGGTGAGTTGTGTAGCGTGGTGTGTATGTGGTGTGTGGTGAGTTGTGTGGCGTCGTATGTGTGTGTGGTGCATGGTGCATGTGTGGTGTATGTGTGTGTATATAGTGTGGTGAGTTGTGTGGCATGGTATGTGTGTGTGGTGCATGGTGTGTGTGTGGTTTATGGTTTGTGTGTGTGTAGTGTGTGGTAAGTTGTGTGGCGTGGTGTGTGTGTGTGGAGTATTTGTGTGTGTCGTGTGTGGTGAGTTGTGTGGATTGGTGTGTGTGTGTGTGGTGCATGGTGTGTGTGGTGCATGGTGTGTGTGGTGTATGTGTGTGTGTAGTGTGTGGCGAGTTGTGTGGCATGGTATGTGTGTCTGGTGTATGCGTGTGTGTGTAGTGTATGCGTGTGTGTGTAGTGTATGTGTGTGTAGTGTATGGTGGGTTGTGTGGTGTGGTATGTGTGTGTGGTGCATTGTGTGTGTGTTTGTGTGTGTCCGTAATGTGAATGTGTGTGTGGTGTGTGATGAGTTGTGTGGCGTGGTGCGTGTGTGTGTGTGAGTGTAGTGTTTGGTGAGGTGTGTGGCGTGTTGTGTGTGGAGTATTTGTGTGTGTCGTGTGTGGTGAGTTGTGTGGCGTGGTATTTGTGTGTGGTGCATGGTGATTGTGGGG
>Ga0268261_10002014_pt1 | contig 14415 bp, 12 predicted proteins | sample TergutNc150P1_FD_190353 | JGI IMG/M metagenome (GOLD analysis project Ga0268261, IMG submission 190353) | Nasutitermes corniger P1 segment gut microbial community from laboratory colony in Florida, USA - Nc150 P1 (SPAdes) (version 2) | ecosystem: Host-associated > Arthropoda: Insects >... | reverse complement strand
ATATATATGACATTAGTAGCCTAATGGTTAATGATTTAACCCTTATCCTGCTAATGTGGAGAAAATGGTGAGCTAATAATGCCAGCAAATAGCAGATGGGATTTAATTTGGGGTTTAAAGGGTTAATGTTTCTGCAGATCTGTCATGACAGAGCCTGTACATATGATTATAATTTACAAGGAAAAGTTGAAGTGGTCCTCTTACATGCAGGAGGTATAAGCCAGGGAGACACCAGTGAAGAATTCCACTGCTGATATTGAAAGAAACCACACTAACAGTGTCAAAAAGTTCATGAAACAATTTCATGCATCCACAACAACAGACACCAACTGTGAAAGCCAAAGGATCACAACAACACACTCCTGATGACTTGCCTATTCTGTTCAGTCTTGCCATTGAATCCATTGACCGCTGATATGCTTTGCGGACATCGTCTTCAGAGACTACCAATTTGATTCGGTTCCATCTTTCTGGTTGGTCAAGCCACTGGTGTGCATTGACAGCTACTTGGGTTCCCAAAGGTTTAGTAAGAACCAGAACATCACCCACTACAGCATTGTCTGGGCTGAAAAAATGCTTTTCATTAACTATCATAAGGTAAATCTTAAAGATCCTCCCAGTCTGTATTACTGCACAATGATGCGATTCAATTTTTTTTTTTTTGGGGGGGGGTCCAAATAATAACCTAAACCAACCTCAACCAACCTTCTAAATTTAAAGTATTACGTAAGGTCACTATAGAAAAATCGTGTGTGGACTGAATGTACCTCCATATCAGTGTCAATCCGTTACTGAATTTCCAAACAGCTTGTCCAAATAGCAACTTGTAGTAGATATAATGCAATATGGTGAACAATTCTGTTTGTGAGGAACTTTGATTTGTAACAAGACACTACACAAAAAATCATATATGTTTCAGCACAGTAATTCAACTGCAGCACTCCACAATTGCAATTTTCATCAAACCATTAAAAAGGCAAATTTTATAATAGTTTCATTAAATTTGAAAACATTTATCATTATACTCTAAGTTATGGCCACACATTTTAACCAGTACCATTTTTAAGTGCTCTGGAACCTATGTGAAAGCATGTCTGTCCATCGGTTTCCATGTACCAGTTTGGCTTCCACCAAACACATTTCCTTGAAATTTGATATTAGAGACTTTGATTAAAATGTCAAGGAAATCCAAATTTGATTAAAATCAGACAAGAAAAGCAAGCACTTTACAAAAAGATCCCAATACTTTTTATTCTTATGTTTTTCAGCTCAACAATACTGAACAGAACATGCTGTTGCATGTCCATGGCAATGCAGTCAATATTTTTAGGCAGGTCAACAACACAACAGGTACACAATGCTGAGTTTGCATAGTAACAATTTTGAAACCAACAATGCTGTGAAGGTTATTTTACATTGTTAACAGTGATACATAACTCAACAATACAAAGGAATGCATTGCCACATTTCAAAAAGAATGGTTATGCAAACATGATACAATGTTATTTTATCCATACACTGCCTATCTTGTCGGAGCAATAGCTCTATTTTTGTAGCACATTTTCACAAGTTATCCGTAATGTTTCTCTATTCCTCCCAAAATGTTTAAAAAAATGAAATTCCACAATCCTTCCCATCCAACATAATGAACATAAAACATGTTTCACTTACACTATGTATTCATTAGGCTGGCATACAGTGGATGCGACTCCACCAATTGTGCACCAAGGATTCACAACCGTCTGTCCGCCTGTCACCGTCGTCCCAGCTTCAAGAGCAGAATCCTTAGAGAACACAAAGACATTAGGTATCTTATGTACACCATTAAAAATATTCTATAAAACAAACTATTCACAATAAACTTTGCACTGCTTCTTGTATCAACTTAACTTTCAGTAACAATTAAATAAAATGGTTGCTTTATGCATGCTATGAATTGCTGCCATTTTTCCCATATGAATTAAACAACCTTAAGATAAAGTCAAGCAATACACGTATTTCAAGATACAGAGGTTCTACCAGCAGTGCCAATGATTCAAGTCTTCTTGGACATGATGCCACGTTGAAAGTCAGTATTATCAACATTTCTGAGGAGCTGTGTTTATTGTCAATAATGTTAGTAAGCACTGATATTAAAAGATGTCCAATATATAGGCTATACCAACTTTCATACAGTGACATTTTGCACATTCTGAAGTAGCAATTATGACCCAAATGGGCTAGAACCTGAAATCACCACCACCACAATCACAACCATAAACATCATCAACAACAACAACAACACTAATTCAGAATTAAAGTTAGCACTTACTGTGCATGATATACAAATATACAGAACCAAATAAAACCAAGCACTAAAATTGGTATGGGGCCTGGGGTGGCGTAGTGGTTAAGGCACCGTGCTACTAGTCGGAGGGTCCCGGGATCAATCCCGTCACTGGGGATTTTTTCCGGGGCATCAGACAGTTCCATGTGCCCTGGGGTTGACTCAGCCTCTAAAAATGAATACCAAGATATTCCTGGGGGTAAAGACGGCCAGTGCATAAGGGTGACGACCTTACCACCTTCATGTGCCGAGTGTCTAGAAATTCTGGAGCCTTAACCTACCAGAACCCCAAAGGCCACTAGGCCTTTACCCCTACTAAAGCTGGTATTATTACTACATGATTTTCATTTATTTTCATTGAACTCCATCATCCATTGCCCTGGAGTACAACATGCGACCACAGTTCTTGATATAAGATTTAAAACAAAAATTAAGAGCATGTGGTAACAGTTCAAAACTGAGCATGAGAAATGTGACAGGCAGTAAATGGGTTGGTGTGGTGGTAACACTCTGAGACTCATATCTTGGAGATGCCTGGCTAAAATATTTGGTACCCTGGCAGGCCTTATGTGGCTTCCCGTGCACCTCTAGGAAAACGTGACAGTACCCTGACCAGGCCACAACTACTTCCATCTTCTAATTCATCATCATACGATCTCACGTGATGCAGTGCCATACAATAACAGACATAAAGTGTCAACTGGGAATGTGTGTATACCTATCTGAAAGTTGAATGCAGTGAAAAGGACCATAAAAAAGCAGCAAAAAATGATAGGGAACATAAATCTTCATACACCAGTAACATTCAAACTATTTTTCCTTTCTCTACTTATTTTCATTCTCTAGGACATGCACAAGGCTTTGGAAGGACCTCCCTTTCAGAGATAAAAATATAAAAAACTTATGCCAGACAAATGAAGAGATCAAAGAGGTAAAATTGCACAAAAGTGTGTTTTTGGTTATGGTTGCTACACTTTTTGGAAACCAAAGAAAACAAGGCATGACTTTGGTGACAAAGATAATGCCCCAGCAGACCTGATAGCACAGGGGGCCAAAAATGTGCACAATACTGATATTCTTTGTGGGTTCTTTCACACTGGATATTGTTAAGAGATGAGGGGGTGCCATGGTTAAAATTTGGGGGGGGGGCATTTATCTATGCTAGTACATGTCATTTAACCAAATGGCATGCTTTCATGGTTGCAGGAAACCAGCCCATTTGGATTATAATCACTACTTCAAAAGCTGCAAAATTTCAATAAATGAAAGTTGATATTACTGACTTTAAAGTTCATTAATCCCTCATATAAGACAAATTTTATTGACCAAATTGTGCATACAGGGTGCACCAGGAGGAATCTGCCATACCTCAGGATAGCATTCTTTAGGCTAAATTACATGTCTACACCTGAAGGTAAAAAGTTATAGAGATAATGACGAAATGGGATTTAAAGAATGATAGCTGTTACACATCTCTTGATTACCAAATACATATTAAAATGAGGAGGAATTTTTGGTTTCTGTCATTTTAATACAAACTTAATATCTAATTAACATTCGAGTAACATAAAGACATTAAGTGAGTTATAAAATCTCATCTTAGTTTTATAAAAATCATCCTTAGGGGTCAAAGTACTTTACATAACCTGCGTATGAGTTGGCTATTGGCTCAAAGATGGACCTGTGCAGTGTATGGATAATACATCATGTTAAACAGGTATAGTACATGGAACCACAAGAAGAATACCTTCTTCTTGTGTCATTATATCTGAAACTGTTCACTTTCAGGTATGTTTGGTTATATCAATGTAAATTAAACTAAGGTATGTTCTCCTGCAGTGTGAGAGATTCCTCCGGGTACAACAGGTTTAAATTCAAGAAGTATCGCTTACCTTAAATCCTCTCATGATGAGTGGAACAACAACATCCCTTTCTTTCTCTGTCATCTTTGTTGATACTCCCAGGAGCATTAACATGTTGTCACACTCAGTGACACCCATAGCATACAAATCACTGAGCACATTAGAACATGCAATCTTTCCTGCAATATTCTTTCAAATTAGTACAAGTGAACATGAAATATCAAATAATTTATAAATGGTCCATCACCAAGCCACAGGCTATATCAACTCCATTAAGGCATTTTGTGAAACCCAGAATTTCCTGCACCAGCACTGCTGTCAAACTGAATTTATACCTATGCAACCATGCACAAAATTACGTTTAACACTCAGCAAAAAATCAACATTTAAATCATATTCCTTTCAGAGTAATTCAAATAAAAACTGCTTTCTTGTAACTTGCTCTGAAGCCACAAGTTGCTGCTTTATTTTTGTGTTCACATTCTCCATTCTTCTGTAGATAGTGTTTGTGTAAGCAGATTCAAAATGCAGGTGCATGTGGAGCCAAATATGTCACGTTATTACATTTCTGGCACAGGAAGGTAACAAACAGTGTCAAATGAAGGCCACATATGGCTTGCCTGGACATACACGATATTTGACCTTACAAGATGCAGAGCAGCACATGCATGCATCATTGTGGTACTTCTACCACCCGTCACACACTGAGGGTACCACAGCACATCACACCTAATGAGCCGTACCAATCCACAGACAAAGATCATGGCTTAGAAGGTGCAGAAGTTTAGAGTATTTACATAAAATGGACAGCACTCCCACAGCCAGATGAAGCACACTATGTCATCACTCCTGACAGCAATTCAGAAGCAGAATATCTATTCAAGAAAACCACTGAGCAACTTTTGATAAGTACGCTGGGGTCTCGGCAGTGATGTGCTGATTTCTTCCTTCTGGGATACAATGCCGTATGAAATGGTGATCGAATCCTGACATTTTGAGGAAACATAGTGTCATCTTCAAGGGATGGAATGTCCAAATATTGACTTGACACTACAATGATGCAAAGCATGGGATCCAAATGCCCTTTGTTAAAAATATGTGTACAGAAGGTTAAGCTATCCATGCTGTATCAACCACCACACCATGAAAGGGCACAGGGGAGTGGTATTCTTAGCCTTGACACTAAATGGAGATCAGTGGAACTAATTTACCCAGAAAAAAGAAGTCCCTGACATTTACTGGGTAGGAAGCTGGGGAGGCCAAACAGCCACTGTGGACACTATGGGGAAGGGAAAATTCTATCCATGCTTGGAAATAAACTGTGGTTCACTGCTCGTCCAGGCCACTGCACAATCACTCAGCTTGAATTACACTTCATTTCAAAAATGGTTAACACACTTGAGTGTCCACCACAGAATTCATCAATATGTCAGATTTAAAGGCAAATATCCATTCTTCATTTAGCATTTCAGATAAATAAATTACAAAATTCAAATCAAAGAAAACTTAAATTCATTTTCCATGGGGCCCAACATTTTGACCTGCTGCATGAGCACACTCTAAAACTGTATGATAAGGACACTCACAATGAAGTGACCGTTTGTCCATCCATCCTCCTGATATAATTTGAAAAACTGGAAGTTTTGTGGTATGGAGACAGCAGTTTTATGTAGCCCCAGAATGGGCTAACAGGCCCACAAAATAGCAAAAAAGAAAATGTGTAATCTTCAAAATGTCTTACCCATCATATATGGATCATCCACCAGAGGGTAGAAGAAATCTGTTGTTTGAACAAGAGAAAGACCACCATGCCGCAGTGGAGTAACAGAGGAATCCATGCCAATTCCTATAATGGAAAGAAGTATTTGCAAAACATCCTGTTTTTCAAGTTCACCACATATAGATTTTCAGAAATTGACATGCAAAAGGACCTTAACCCTTATCCTGCTAATGTGGAGAATAGGGTGAGCACCTAATAATGCCAGCAGATGGCAGATGGGATTTAACTCAGCGTTTAAAGGGTTAACTTAGATAATGACTAGGAGCCAGTATCTTTCGCGACCCTCTGGCAAAGAACAATGACTATAGTTGTCAAAAACAGATGCATGACTTAAGCTGTCACCCACAACATGTCAATTATGCACATTCTTTTGCAGCCCTGAGCTGATATATGGCACTCTGCTATATGCAGCTGTCTCCATTCGAGTGTAAAGGCAATTTTGTTCATCAGGATGTTCCCTCACCACCCCCTTCAATCCATCCACTTAATTCCAGTGCAAAGGGCTTAATCTGGCAACTAGACAAATATGGTGGTTTAGTGAATTTTATTATGTTCCATGTCCATGCATTCAAGAATATTTATATTATGTAACAAACCAACAAATGCACATCAATAAAATATATTTTATTTTATCACATATTACTATTCACCAACACATTTTGGTCACTTCTGCGACCATCATCAGGGTGTCATACAAGAATACTAACAATGTAAAAATAATGTGCAAAATGCATAATTAAAACCATCTGACATTAGTCTTACCACCAGGAGCACATACAGTAATAACTGTAACATCAAGTGGTTTTAATTATACATTTTGCGCATTATTTTTATATTGTTGCCGGTCCCAGTGGCCGCACGGTCTAAGGCGTAGGTCTGCAGCCGCTCGCCTGCTGAGATTGTGGGTTCAAATCCTGCCGAGGGCATGGGTGTTTGTCTGTTGTTAGTGTTGTCAGGTAGAGGTCTCTGCGACGGGCTGATCACCCGTCCTGAGTACTCCTACCGACTGTGGTTCGCCCAGTGAGTGTGATCTAGGAACCTCAAGAATGAGGTCATGGCCCGCAGCACCGCAAGAAAAAAAAAAGTATTTTGTTACTATTCTTGTGTGACACCATGATGATAGTCACAGAAGCAACCAAAACATGTCGGTGAATAGCCATATGTAATAAAATAAAATATATTTTATTGATGTGCATTTGTTGGTTTGCTACACAATATATACAGTGGAACAGTATTTTCTGGTGCACTAGAGGGGCTCTCATCTCCACTTGGCGCAACTCATACCTTCCAAATTCCTACTGTTTGCCTTAAAGACCCACAGACTAGGTAAAAGAAAATGAAAAAAGTACCAAACTTTAAATTTCAAATGCTCAAAGTGGAATTAATCACCAGGGAAAAAAACCAACTTGGACAGAAAACTTTTCAGGATAGTTCATTTAAATGCATCACCAGCTGCAGACATGAGTGGAAGATAACACCTGTTTAATCTTCGTCACTAAGCTGCACTGGATGTGATCAGCACTTGGATAGGTAGCCCTTTCTCTCCCTTTCCTATCACAACATGGCTACTATGTTGCTGGAGAATGCCTGCTTGGCTACCTTCATTCTTTTAGGGAATAAATCATGGGTTTTTATAATCTATTCAGGGAAAATAGAGAGTGAGACAGCTGGCCACCAACCTTTCCATCTGCCAATATCTACAGAAGAAAAGATGGCTCTCTGGGTGCAGAAAAGCAACCCAGAGGAGGTATGAGTTAGCATGCTACATTAATTTTCACAGCTTGGGAAATATCTTACCAACCCATCTCCAGTGAGTGAGGAACAGTAACAGTCGAGGCACTTAAGCGTCCAGATCATCATTCCACTTACTAGTTTCACTAAACACAGCCAAATTATAATGCCAATTCTGCTAAATGCATATTTATGAGAACGCATGAGCCTCCAGTTGACAAAGCATATGTTGTCCAGTCTTGTGTTGGAAAATGAATTCATCACTGTGACATACGTACTAGAAATTTCCTCCCATTTTTTTCTCATTACTGTTTCAGGCTACCCACCAAATACACCATACTTGCTTTTGTACTGTCACCTATTCTTGTTTTAAAATCTCCCATTAGTAGTAACACATTCAACTGAATTTGTGAGTTCTTTAATGACAATTTATAAACAATGCACTATCTTCGTCTTTACATTCTTCTGAGACATATACAAGATACAGCTATTTAAGCCTGTGCAACTGCATGTCATAACTTATGTGTTTAGTCCAAAAAGTGTATTTGTCAATGGTGGATCGAGGGATTTGAGTATGTGTAACATTATTAATAAAACAGACATGCCAAAAATTCAACAGAAAGTCCCTTACAAACACAACAGACATTTCACAACTGGTCTGCATTTCATTAGGGAGTGGCTAGGGAGGAAGTTTTAAGTAAAAGAAGGGTTAATACAATGATTTCTATAAATGCCAACTTTGGCTCCACCATTTCTTCTTACTCTGTGACAAAACTAAATACATTTTTTTAGTGCAAACATTGCTATGATTTTAAGGTTTGTGGTGTCGTACGACAAAGCAATAACTTTTATGATTGATTCTTGCATCTAGTTGGGTGTTTTATTTGAGTGATTGCTATGATTGCTGTATTTTCTTCAAAATACATCATCCTTTCTGTATACTTTAAACAAAAACTTCTGCATACCATGTGGCCAAATTTCACCATTAGCCTCCAAGGACATGGTTTATAAAAATATAAAATTTGAGAGTAAGATGTCCTGTTGGCTCGCATTATTGTCTTGGACTAGCCTTTTAAGAAAAGGCTTTGATGCCATTCTCCAGAGCCTGGTTAGCTGACGCAGGCTGCACCATGAGAATATGATATGGTTTAGGCAGAAGTCTACTGTAAATGCTTGCTACCTGTTTAGGAATATCTCTCCCACTGCAGACAACATGTCTGATATGTTAATAATTCATCTGACCTGACCAAACCTTAATCATCATCTACATTTTAGTTTGCAAACAGCATATCTTCAAGGTTAAGGCTCGCAGGTAGTGAAAAAGGGAGTGACTTCAAAGAGGCACATCCTTCCCCAAAGCAGGAATGAAGTTGTATCTCCACTTACAATTCATATATTCACCAGGATTTCCAATTTTGACAGAAGTGTGGCACTTCACATGGCGAACGCTAGTGTAACATGAATTTGTTTGTTATGATAAATAAAATTAACCATCAGTTTTGCAAGCAGCAGGGCTGGAAGCGTCAAGTTCAGGTTGCTTAGAAAATGCCCAAATTTGGGAACATTTATTGCAAGTTGTCACATAATGTAAAGATTGAAACTTGGGGCACTTCCTTGTTACGCTATTGTTATTGACAGATCGCCACTTTAAGCTGCTACACAGTGACGTCAATTGTTCAACATCCAGTTTCACGCAATTTATGTTTGTTTCTTCCCCTCGTCATAATGTCAGTAAACGATTAGTGGAATTACACTCCTATCTTGCTGCTGTAGCACAGTATCCACAACTAGTAATCGGGAATGTAGGAACTTTACAATGCAATGTCATGAGCATCACGACACAAGCATTGAAATACGGTTGCTGAAATTTATTTGCGGGAATGCCAGGGCCAGGGTGGTAACGCATGTCATACCCATGCATACATATGTATCACAGAATTAAATTTCACTAAATAAACCGACTTCATTTCTAGAATCATGAACAATCCTCTCCCTTTTGATCACCGCAACAAGCGAAACAAAAAAAAACCCCTCCTACTGCGCTGCGTATTAAACATACTCGCCCGGAACTCTCGCCGGCGACAGTCATGCACAAATATTTTCACCACCGGCAAGGAATTTCTTTATGCCGTTATTACGTATATATTGACTTATGAGTAAAAACCGTGGTAAAAAAATTCTGATAATACTCTAAATACCAACTCAACCACACAAATAGCATAACAACAAATAGTTATGACGATATAATATTATCGAATAATAGAAGTCGAGAAAATTTTGGATGCCATCATGGCGACAGACCGGAGCTAAAATTACTGCAGCACTAGATGAAACACAACTTACCAATTCGGGGAATTGCCATATGCATGAAATGGGCATGTTCGTCCTGGGCATTATTGTCATCTTGCTGAAGTCCCTCTAGGAGTTTCGAAAGAACCTCCTGAGGGACTTTACACCCTCATCCTTTCAGATCAGCAAAACGTGTTAGACGGAATGAAGCGTCCAACTCATGTGCCACAGGATCGAACGGCCTTCGAAGTGCTAATGCATTTGGATTTCCTCCTAACTCCAACTGGGCGACTGACAGGGCTTCTTGAGAAACTGATGTTGCTTGTAATTCAGCCATTTGGGGTTGATAAGAACAAATGTTGGTAAAAATGTTTAAACACTTTGAAGTACAAACACGCGCTCAATCCCTTCAACCTCTCTACTGCTCACAAAATGGCCTTCTCCCTCGGCAGCAAGACCGCGCAAGGCCCGGGCTGAGACGCTGCTTGTATCGCGAAGCTCATTGGCTAAACCGTTTCCCGCCACATGCCTGGGGAGCAGTTAATATTTCTCCCCGTGTTTTCTATGTACAAAGGAGCAACATAGGAGTGATGGGAAACAACGCTAACTAATACGATAGGTTATGGACCTGAAGATTCGAAAATGTTTTTAAAAAATCGCTTTGCATACCCCGCTTTTGTAAAAATGTGAACAGTTAAATAAAAATTGGCATTTCCAATAAATACTTGTGCATTTCATATGCTGATGAATATCGAAAACGTTGTACAGACTTGCAATCACCGTGTAGAAATACATGTAATGATTGTCCAAGAAATAACGTCCTACGCTTGTCACGAATATTGCAGCTGTTCGAAATGCGGAAATACTTCGTGAAAATTTAGAACTGTCGTTTTATGGTTTGTATCTTTCGAAATACTTTATACTACGTCTTATACCATTGACACTTTTCTTCATTATTTAGAGTACTTTCGCCGTAAAGTCCACTCTTAATAATTCATCGTTACCAATGATGTGTATTGTGTTTCTAGAATATTACCATTTATCAATGAGCCACTCATTATGACTTTATTTAAACTGTTCCGAATTATCGGCTTTTAAAACACTTCAGCGCTGAGTGTGCGGCTTTATAAAGCACACTTTGCTCAAGGTTACCCAACATTCACAAATAAATTCGTGGCCTACGTGCAGCAAAAAGATAAAAAATACAGTTTTCTAGTATGAACAAATTCAATTTGTAACAACTATTGAAGTATTTAAAAGTTCGACAGTGACTCATCGACATTAACTTTCTCAAGTGCTGTACATTATCAAGTTGGGTTAGTATCGATTTGTTTCAAGGCGTCAACGGTAGATGGTGGGCCATGGACCATACTCTACCGACCATGGCTCCACCACTGCGTGTGGTGAGAATTTGGTAAACTATTTACTTTAGCGAGTCGATATGGTAGTACTGTCACAGTTGTGGTCCTCTTCACGGATCAGAGGTATTTGCCTCAGCATAGGTAAAGCATTAAGTTAGTGCACCAAAGATGTCGGGTTTGGAGGGAGAAGTGTTTGATCCAGTACTCTTAAACACGTTTGTTATTCGGAAGAAGAGATGCAGGGTTTATTTCCATCGCGGAACTTTAACTTGGGAATCGGAAGGAGCACCGTATGGTAAGTATATGACGCTTTTCATTGAACATGGCTATCGTTTTCAGGATGTCATACAAATGCCAATTTGCACCGCCTTTCTCAAGTGGAAATGTGTCACTTTTGTTACGTTGGTGTTACCACAGGTTCGCCGGTGTTTGAGATCGTAAGCGCCAACAGGCAGGGGAAAACCCAGGCATCTTCGCTGCCTCCGGGTTTAAAGGAAAAAGTACGAATTAAAAAAAAAAAAATAAATTGAAAGACGAATACCATGCAATCACCAGTACTATGTAATTTAATCTGTTTCAATACGGAGACTAACGTCTGTAGTGCGATCCTGAAAAATATTCCATAAATCGCGTAGATGTATGTAGCCAAAACTTTTGGCTATGGAAAAAAGCAATCCAGGCGACACCCTTGTTTGAGAATAATTTATGCTGTAACAATACACGTCACAGCTGCTTCCCCTAGCAAAAACCATACCACTGAAGTTACTTAACCCCCATCTTGAAAATCAAATGTTACACGAGGCAGGGGGGGGGGGGGGCGATGCCCTTTTAAACGTGTGGTTATTGGTTTAGGCAATATTATAAAATTATGATGCTATAAATTCGCTTTAACAGCTGGTGATGTTGGAAATCAAAAAGGAAGTATAATTTTTAGTTAGCTCGAGCTTAACATGAAAACCTCACAGTGAAGTTGGACTGATCCTGCTAAAGTTGTTGCTTACACAATTACGTAATTTTAACATAATAGTAATTATTATTACATTTCAAGCCAACAAATGCACACAGTTGTCTTGTAATAACTGAATTGTAATACACGGGATGGAAAAATTAATTCTTGTGCCACTGTGCTTTTTACCCCAAACGACAGCCTTCTCTTAAGTGCTAATTTTTTTACCGGTACCCCAGAGTTCAGACCTATAGGATGCTCTCAAATTTTGTTCGGTTATTTAAATCTAATTTTTTACTGCGTACCCCAAATCAGATATCTTTGATTTGTATATTCCGTGCATTAATTAGATGTACAGTTTTTTAAAAAGACCAACTTATGCACTTGGATGCATAAATATAATTTTATTACATAGTAACCAGTGGCATTTTTCGGTCATTTATGTGTCCATCTTCAGGGTGGTGAGAACAAGAATACAGTTATAATGTGTCGAAATAAATCCACAGTTAAAAAACATAATTTTTGTTTAAAAATTACTGTAGGTCCTGTGAACTTAAAATGCGCTCTGAATATCGGATATGCCACTATGGAGAGAAATCCGTTACAGTTCTATTGTATTCAGCAAGCCGACCAATCAAGCCCGATTACAAACCGAAGAAGAGAAAGCGGAGAGCAGTAAGAACTGGAAAGGTACGAGGAAGTGGTCTCGTTTCAAGCATTATTTATACGTGTGTAGGTTGACTCCGCAGTGTGGGCTGTGTTCGCCATTCTTTGATCTGGACCCCTGTTTCCTGAACAGGATTCCGTCGGAAATCGTGGAATAAAGTACATAAAAATTTTGAAATACAGTGAAAAAATCCTAAAAGCCAATTAAATATCGCGGGGAATTTTTTTGTCCGGCCAGTGACGATACTGGAGTATTGTCCATGCGGTACATATTGCCTCTTTGTTTTCTGTTGGTCAGTTAATATGTAGGGTTATGTTGAGCTGTGTTTAGTCTGTATTCCTTACATATTAATTGTTACAGAGCTGCCTCACAGGTGGCGAAAGAAATAATCCCCGCCATCAACTTCCTCTGGCCTGTAAATATTTTCATAGCCAGGCATTCCTCGGGATACGAATAATTATAAGTTCCTCTATGGTAAAAGTTGGGAAACACCGGTCTGGGCATTGTAAAGTAGAAATTAGTCGTCAAGTTGCTGTGTGTAATTAAACATCACGCCATGAAAACGTGTGGGTGAATGGATGTATGGCACCACGCTTTCATAAGCTTGGTATTAGGTGGAGACAAATAGTCAGCTCCACACTACAGGCGCTTAACCGACTGCGAACGTACCTGGGTTACCCGTTGGATACGAAGCTGGTTGGGTTATAGGGAGTCAGTGTGGTCGCTGTGGAGAAAAGAAAATTCTCTCGGCTTTGCTGGAAATGTAATCCCACTTTCTCAGTTGTCGTCAGATCACGTGCATTGCATCGCAATATTGAACTTTAAGGTTGTTCTTATTGTATAAATGCACTCAAAACGAGACGGAAATTCACGTTATACACGCACGCACATATGCATACACACGCACTACTAAAAAGAAGCTGAATAAGTATTTTATGTGAAATCCATAATGATAAAACTTGTACAGCACGAAAACGAAACAGAATACTCCATAATTTGGTAAATAAGTTTGATATAAAATTTATTGTTAGTGTCTTCATTCATTCATTCATTCATTCATTAATAAGTTTCATACTCGTATATTTTGAGTTGAAAAGTTTGGATATAGAACGGCTTCGCAAGTTATGGTTACATTCCTGCACTTCCTGAAGCCACTCCGGAAATCACTACACGTTTGTTGCTGTTTCTTCTGTTTGGCATAATATTGTGGCAGTTAGCAAACAGAAACCTCGTGGCTTAATATCATGGTAGTTAACTGACAAAAACATCACGGTATTATATCATGGCAGTTAGCCGACAGAAAACTTGTGGCATAATATCGTGGCAGTTAGGAAACAGAAACCTCGTGGCTTAACCCTCAGGCGACTAATGTCATATATATATGGAGCACCCATTCTTGATGTTTCTAGATCACACACAACGACGCAGCACAGTCGGTAGGACTCCTCTGGAC
>Ga0268261_10002013_pt1 | contig 14418 bp, 8 predicted proteins | sample TergutNc150P1_FD_190353 | JGI IMG/M metagenome (GOLD analysis project Ga0268261, IMG submission 190353) | Nasutitermes corniger P1 segment gut microbial community from laboratory colony in Florida, USA - Nc150 P1 (SPAdes) (version 2) | ecosystem: Host-associated > Arthropoda: Insects > Digestive... | reverse complement strand
GGGGGGTGAAAAGTGACTGGCACATGAAGCTGACCACTCACCACCTTCATGGTGTGCATAGGGAAAACTTCAGCTTTATCTTTCCTCCTCGTGTTAAGACTTCCAAAACAACCAAATACAGTGTTCACTAACAAGTCTTTCTAACAGTTACAGTACGTCTTAGGTTACACTACAATAAATCAAATATTCTGTACTACTAAACAAATTCACCAGGTTTTTAAACATGTCATACAAATAAACTGGTACACAGTTGCACATTTTGAAGATGGCTGGATGACCAGAACATAGGATTTGATTCCTGGCAGGGACAGAAATTTTTGTCTTTGCTGTAGCATCCAGACAAACTCTTTGGCCCACCTGGCCTCATATCCAATGGGCACTCCACTCACTTTAGGTTAACAGTATGTTGACCTATACTTCCATTCCAATGATATGTGTTCACAGTGTGGTACCTAATTAAGCACAGGGATAACTTTACCTTTACTGCATTTGACAATATTACATTACAGTTAAAGGTTTAACTGAGAACAGTCAATTTTTCCTGTACCAGCACTCTCCAATTCCTCAATCATACAACACGCAGCCTCTTCACTATACTGACTAAGCTGTAAAATCACCAGAATAACAAATAGCAAACATGGTGGTTAGTTATTTTGACCATGCATTTCTTGAATGTGAAAAACATGTTTGTAATCTGCACTTTTATTGTGAATTTTAAGTCAATGTCCAAGAGATAAATCTGAGGATTTGTACATATGATTAGAGAGACAGTTTCTCCCACACCATATATATGAAGAGATTTACAATATGACAGTACTTTAAACAAACCATCATTATTGCATACAAGTAAATATTAGCGTGGTAGTTAAAACCCAGGATTTAAATTCAGTTTCAAAATCCAGTGAACATTTCAGGTGTCACAAACTGTTCTTACTCATTGAGCCAGTACCAGATATTTATCAATATGTTACTGTAACTGCACTTCTGTATTATTGCAATTCATATGCTGTACTCTGAATTACTATTAATTCATTTACAGAATACTGGTAAATGCTTATAGATGCTTGACTATGTGCCACCATCAAAAGCAGTTCATCACTTAACTTGTCATTTTATTTATTTATATAATGTGTAGCTTTCCACCCACCCATGGTGTAGAGTTGCTTGTGTTCACTGCCAGAAGAACCCGAGTTTACTTCCCATTCATGCAGGTATTGTGTTTTATACATATGTAGAATTCTTACATCAAGGTATCTGAACTTTCTGGCTTTAAAGGATATATGGTACATTCACAGACAAGATGGTTGGTGTAAAGAGAAGCAGGTGAAAAGTTTTGTAGTTTACATGTTGGTCACAAAGAACCAACACTTAAATTGCCTACAGAATAAACAAAGTTCTGTTCTGCAAGAATATGTTGAGCGTTTGTATTTAATTCATCAGTGCAAATTTACAATTACTTTCAGTGTAATATCACCATAAGTTATATTTATTAGTATATGGCTGTTCTTACTACACACAAAATTAAAGAAATGTAAAAAAAAAAAAAAAAAAAAAAAAAAACATGTAAATTACAGTTTTCATTTGATTTCCAACATGCTGTGTTTTATGTTTATTATTACCAGGGGTGCATCAGTTTCTTTTGAGATACTGTCCAGTTTCATATTTTCATATGTTTCCATGTTGAATGCATGGTTCTACTCCTAATGAATTACATGTTTAAATGCCCACAGTTTTCCCGTTGAGATGAAAAGGATGTACATTTAATGGGACACCCCATTTTTCCATTAAAGGTTCAGTAGGTTAAATTCACAGAGGTACGGCATCATCCAAAGTAAAGGTTCATTTTAAGGAACAATAAGCAACAACTCTTTCTTCAAAAAAAAAAAAAAAAAAAAAAAACCCTTTGAAAGGAATATTTTTTTTAAGAAAACCAGTGTGCAATCTTCTGTTCATTCCAAACTATGGTTGGTATTATTTTTCTTGTTTATGTTTAAGTAGTGTGTAGTTTTGTTAACTAACAGAACAGTGACACATAGCCAGCATTTAGTCATTTAAATGTTATGCCAGCATCCCAACTGGCAAATCCAAGGTTGCATTTATTTCATAGTCTGTCTTAAGACAGGTCCATAGCTTCTTCCAAAGCGAGTTCTCTACAGAGTGCAACCGAGTGCTTCCTCCTTCAATTTCCAGTATCGTCTTGTTTCCTTAAGGTCATCCATCGACTGGGTATGTCTCACAAATCCTACAGTTGCCTTTTACAGGGCACGGATGAAAGAAATATGAAATAACACAACTGAAAAATGGCCTGTGTCATTGCACAATAAAACATTAACGTTGCTCTTAGCACTTTAACTGGCCAATCTGTTCGAGTTGGAGGGTTTTGTTGCAATGCATTAAAAAAACAGAAAAGTGAGGTGGTGGCAAAAGCCTGTAAATTTTTCCCTAACAGATACAGTATAAAAATGTTTCCACATACTGGACTCATAAATTGCACTCCCTAAACAAAGATTGGCAATGGATACTTCAGTTGTGATTTTTTGGCTGTTTTCCCTGCTCTGTGCTTAGTCTGTCCACACACTGTAGGTTTACTGAGAGTGTCCTTTCACTTGTGTGTGTGTGTGTGTGCGCCAGAATTTCTTTCATAAGTGAAGAAATTTTTTCCCCCCTCTTATTAATTTAACTAAAGATAACTGTTTTCAGTAATTCTTTATTTACCATTACTCTGCCCATGCTTTTGAATTCCACGCCTGGAGGTGGCTGAAGAGTCAGGGGATACACAGCTAGTACATGGTACACCGTTTATTCTTCTTCCACTGAAAATAAATGTAGTGATGAGCTGTCATTCGTGTGGGTGTGACATATCTTTCCATGGTTGCACATAACCACTTTTTGCCCCATACAACTGAGAAATTTTGAGTCCCTTGTGTGTACTCTACACAAAAAGCTCCATTCCCATGACTGGTATATTTGACAAATCTTTGTCACTGGTGGATACTTGCTACATCATGGGAACAGCATGCTTATATGAATACTGGGCACTTTGCCAGTGATTAGTGGTAAATGTGAAGGAATCACCAACATTTGTTAACTTATGAAACAAAGGCTCATTTTTGTATTCCCATGACACATTTAAACTTAATAGGCAGACAAGTGACTTGCATGTGGAAAATCTGTACCATTTGGTATGTTAACTTGTGAGGATTTCTTTTGCTATTATGCTTTTGTTTTGAAGCCTAAAAATACTTTGAAAAATGGAATGCTCAAACACAGCAACATTAGAATTTTATCATGTATATGAACAAGAGACCGCTAATTAGAATCCACAAAAATTCTTGCACAAAAGTCACAACTGACTGCCCTTCCGAATCCAAAAGAACCCTTGCAAAAACCCACAATGCAGTTGCTAATACATGGCTGGAGGGGACTGATGGTCATTAAGCATGAAGTGTGAAAGAATTAAAACAAAAATAAATCACTTACAGCAACTTTTAGCTCACTTTTAAGTAAAAGGAATGTCAACATGAAAACAGACAGTGATGCAAATGAACCACACCAGCCGAAACAATATGGGTCACTTTCCACACCATGGAAAATGTTTATGTTGAAATTATCAGTCAAGAAGCACAAAAAACACACAGGTATGTTTTATTCGTATACATTAGCACTGTACAGTAATTACAGATACTAAATGTATCATCATCATCATCATCATGTCATCAATATAACAATTCAGGTTTAGATCCCCTTTAAGGCCTTTCCCTCTTGATGTCAAAGTTCCTTTTAGTCTTTTCGTCTTTGTTTTAGTTTCCCAGATCACATCATCTACTCAGGTGATATTGGCAAGCCAACAGTGGAGATGGTCTTCCATTCTTGCCACTGTTTTCTCCATGTCTGTTAGAACTCAATGATGGCTTCAACTATTTTGGGTATTTGTAATTTTTTCGTAGATCTTAGTATTTCTTTGTTTGTCATACCTGGGGGTCCCATACTTCATTGTTTGAAATTTCTGAATTCTGATAAAGGCTTTGAATTACTCTGTGTGGGCATATTTTCCTCCAGTATGATTTTCCATAACATTTCTCAATTTAAATCATCATATGCTTACCCAAAAGGATCTGAAGATATACAGAATTCAAAGGTTGACAACAGTGCAAATGGAAAAAGGTATATCAGGAAAGGATGTAAGTTGCCGCGTGGAATCAACCACAAAACCAAGGAACTAACTGTATACCTACAAGATAAATATAATTTATGAAAACATGCCTTGCAATGGTACTTTATCACATGTTGCAAAGAAATCAGCAAATGCTTCTCTAATTTTGTTGGCTGCAAGTTCTGGTTTCCCAGGCATTTTACGCAGTGGCAGAAAAGAGGACAGGTCTTTTTGATCTTGTCGCCATGATCCTGCAATAACCTCTCCCCCTTGTTCAGTATCAAATGTACCTAGGGGCAAATATCTTGAAGATGAGGTTTTACTCGATATTAGGAAATTATGTAGTAAAACACAGGCCATGGTGATACTTGAAACCTTATCGGGTTCAAGTAACATTGGCTTTGTGAATACACGAAACACAGAAGCCATTCTGCCAAAAACATTTTCAACGACCCGGTGAACACGTGAAAGATGATAGTTGAAAACTCCGTCCGCATACACCCTGTCATAAGTTCCAGGATATGGTGTCATTAGATGTGTGCTCAAGGTGAATGCATTATCTCCCACAAACACATACGGTATAGGTAGTTCTTGTGAGGGCAGTGGTTGATCTGGTGGGAGCATCAGCTGGTTTTCATTAAGTTTCTTGAATAAAGTAGTATTTTGAAAAATATCACCATCAATTATTCTTCCTTGACATCCAACATCAACATATATAAAACGATAATTAGCATCTACCAAAGCCATCAGTACCACACTGAAGGTGCCCTTGTAATTGCCGAATTCACATCCACTGTAAGTTGGAGACTGAATTAATATATGTTTACCATCCAATACACCTAAACAATGAGGAAAATTCCACTTCTCATCATATTCCTGTGCTATCTGCAGCCATTCTTGTGAAGTTGTAGGCATCTGGAAGGACATACGAAATACTTACGTGCCACAAGAAAAATGATTTCATTCTATTACTATATTAATTTGCAATAAGCTAAGGAGAAAAATTTCTATTTGACGCAATCCACCATTTGACTTTGGAAATAGAAGTTACAAGCATGGATGGAAAAAGGAAAATGATGAAGAGGGTGAACAACTCCAGAGCTGAGGACCACACAGAAAATAATGATAACCACAAAATATGTTCCAAAGAAGTACTGTCTAATCCAGATAATATTTTAATGGCCCTTGGAGATATACAAACTACTAGAAAACAAAATGAAGTGAAGTTTGAAACAAATCAGAACTGTATGGGGACGAATACCAAATCTTTAAAAATATGTCTAAAAAGCTGATAAAGATATTACCTGAATGAAGAGTTGCTCAAAAAGAAGTGAGCCTTAGGAGTCAATACATGTGAAACTACTGTGTAAAAATCAACTCAATGTTGCATGCCAAAATGCAGAAACAAAACTCAGTCACCCAGGCAGTCCTGTATTCTACTACTGCTACCATTGAAACCTGTAACTACCATCAATTTTCCTGCCTCCATCAAAATTCACACATTTCTATGCCCACTCCTCCCTCACAATCCTATCCAGACAACTCTTCAGAAACATTTCTCCAATACAGTCTTAATATTTACAACCTTACATGGAGACAATTCCACTTCATAACTGGCAATCAAGCATCGTCAATGTCTAAGGGTGAAACTGCACCTGCCATAACACTTTTAGGTAGTAATCTGAGTACTAAGCAGTGCAGAAATTATTTTATCGAATTAATATACATAATTTGTTATACTTCAATGAAACTTATAAAATGAAAAACTCCCTACCTTTATTTCATCTCGTAACACATGAATCAAAGCACTGCATACATCAAATATGCATCTTGATACTGTTTGCACTGAGAAGTTGAATAAGACAGACAGACTTCTAAAACTGTCTCCAGACGCCAAAAATCTAAGTGTCACTGCAAATCTCTCTTGAACTGGGATTGCTTCTCTCATGTTTGTATCGGTCTTTTGTATAATTGGACCTATTTTATTGAGAAGATACTCAAAATCTGTTGCGGACATTCTACAAAAATTTTCAAATCTGCCAGAAGGTTCTTGCTTTATGTCATTTAACATGTCCGAGGCATTATACCTGCTGGTAAAAAACAACAGAATGTATAATTTATGCTATGACTTGCAAACAAAATGAACAAATGTTTAAATTATTAAATTAAAAAAATTACAAAAACATGCATGGAAATATCTCGTTTTTGAAAGCAGAGGTTTAAAAGGTGAATAAAGTGTAAAAAACTTACTTAGTCCGACTTTTATTACTGGATACCATCCACCACCTCCTTTTGCGTTTGCTTAATTTTTTCATTTTCAAAAATTCATAGCTCATCACAACATATGCAGTGCTGGCAACAATCTTCTCCTGTTCGCTATTCATTTTCAGCTGACCAAAACAAGAGTCCCTGGGACCACCTCACATTCTGTGGCCAAGTACATGAGTCATGGGAATGCAATCACAATAACCAAACATATGACAAGTGTACCCCTCCCAGAAACAGGTCTGCAAAATACATCAGCCGTGCAAAAAGTATTACAATTAACCACTTGACTCCTTGTGCAATGCACATATAGTGGCGCATTTGTCAAATACACCAGTCGTGAAAACGTTCCATATAAACATGGCCTCAAAATGCACACACACCTTCACTTATGCCAAGTGCTTCATGTGTATATTTTATACAATTTTTAGGTTAGGTTGCTCAGCAAAATAACAGAAAAAATTAAACTGTAAGATAAGACATCTGGTGTTTAAAAATCACGAGTGTATATATTAAATCAGTCACACACAACACTAGTTGCTACTAATTTTATTCACAACTACACGTTGGGTCCCTCTAACTGCCAGCCACGATCAGGCCTTCTACAGACGCTGAAACAGGAAAAATTATGTACTACACAAGAAGGAGACCTCCCATTTCACATTAAAAATATTTTGTAATTCCTTCATATTTAATACATATTTAAACGGTTTTATACATTTATAATGTGCTTTTAGTGTGACCGATGAGATCTTTTTATGCAGTACATAATTTTTCTTGCATCAACGTGTAATGTAGGATCACAATTAGAGCCGAAGCACGTAGCCGTCATTAAAGCTGATAAAATCTAGCGCTGTGTGCGACTGATTTAATACATATACTTGTGACATAAAGATACCATTTTTTTTTGTGATATATAACTTCAGTTTCTACCATGATCCCTCTGAACACAAGTTTGTCATGTTCATAAATGTTTCTTTCTAGCCACATTACACAACCTAGTGACAACACACTACAAATAAGAAAAAAAGTCTCCACGCAACCTAACCATAAAGCACGTACCAGATGTTTTAGAGCCAATACACCGACCATCATCACCTACCGCGGAAGCGCATCTAACTTCGAAACTATGCATGTGTTGAACCTTACACACTTGCCAACACACTCACTTTCTTGACATATGCCGTCCGATTCTACACCTATGCCAATGTACACAGTTCACAACACTCAACGAACAGATCAGATGATCTGTGGATCAGATTGACAGCAAAGAACAATGGTGCACAGCAACTGAAAGTGACACGAGATGGCCTCTATTAGGTGTCAGAGGAAGTAGACGGCATTGTGCTCGTGCATGTATGCAGATACACTTCTTTACGTACGTATATAATGGCCTGTACGATCTAACATTTACAACACATTATTTTATATTGTCCGGTGCCGATAATCTGCACGCCCACACATACAGTTTACACCAGGACCGACAACATTGATATTCATCATAATCATCATCCGTCACGAGTTAGGCACTAGCAGACCTGTTTCGACCTCGTCTAATATGTGTAGTAGCCAGTTTGATTCTCATCTTCTTAGTTTTACGTCAACTGGGTCGACTTTATTCCAAAATTTCTTTATACCTTTTCTAACACTGATAGTAACTGTCTTTTCATCTTTCTGTTACATAATCACTAATGCATGACACATACTTTCATAATTTCTTATGTATGCCCTGTCATTATTTATTACCACACCTGAACATGATTAAAGTGGAAGGGCTTGTCGGTTATTTTCGAAAATCTGTCGAGAAAATTCAAGTTTAGTAAGAATCTGATAAGAATAACGGGTACTGTACATGGAGACCAATATACATTTTTGGTCATATCTCGCACAGTTCTTAGAATGAGAAGTGTTTCAGACAAAAGTTGTAGAGAAAATCGAAATAGCCTTTATGTTCAATAACTTTTTTTTTTTGAAAATCATGCCGTTAAGGAGATAATGTGGAAAAATCTAGTACAGCTGGACAGGCCACAGATGACAATATGGCGCATGCGCATTGCATGCTGGATACCTAAGGCTGTAAACACACACTCAGAATATGTAACACATTGCTTTTTCCACTGCAACAATGGTTCCACAAACATGCTTCAATGTTATGTTATATGTACATTGCCGATCTTGTACATCACTGTTTTGACCTTTTGTGAATGGTTCAGATGAGTCAGAGTGAGATCACATGGTTGGCATGTCGGCTCACCCCCCACCTCACTGTTCTTCTCATTCTCATCTTAGCTCTGTTTACATTACGTGAGGTTGTCTGTTTTCATTATGGAGCAAGACTGTCCTTCAGTCATTTTATGTATTTCATTCTTCCACAAATGTTAGTATTGTACCACAAATAACATGTCATGTTTTTTTATGTTTTTGGTGATATTTTACATTTTTATTAGCAGTATTTCATAACTTCTCAGAAGTAAATAAGCGTTTTAAATTGAAAATGTATTCCATTGGTGGTGACTGTTTTATTGGTCCCAGTTAATCACAAACATTGAGACTCTGTGATATGCCTATTTAAAACAGAATACAAAACTTGCTTAGTTTCAGTTTTCACAGCAGTATAGCTGAATTTTCCATTCATCTTGGACGTGACTCCACTCTTTACTGCAGGGATGGGCAAACTTTCTAACTAAAGGGCCAAATTAGGTGTATGTTTGGTAGTCTGCAAGGAGGAAAATACAATAATCTAAAAGCTGAAAACCATAATTTATCCAACTATGTACTATGTACTAGAGTGACTGATGGTGCTGGTTGTGATTGTTGACAAGTGTCCCAATATTTGGAGAAAATGTGGAAGTTATAATTGCTCAAAACTGGACACAGATGTTCATCTGTCATCTGCATCCTAATTTCACATTTGTTCCTCTTCATGAGAGAGGTGGTATGTTCACAAATTTTGAGAATATCTTCTTTCCAGAGTCCTTCAAATGATCATGTTTCAAGTCACTTAACCACCAAAAAATTTTGAAGGGTTTTGTGGAAATGAACTTACTTCTTTGATGCCCCGCAAGTCAATTAGCTTCATCTGATTATCTGGTGCCTTTTCAATATCAAAGGACAGAGCAGAAGGTGACAGGACAATGACACTTCTGCTTTCCTGAAGTCTATGTTTGAATTCCTCTTGCAGCTTACAAAGGATGTCACTTTAATCATGTGCTGCACTAGAGCTTGGGTTAAAAAAGGGGGTCTTTACTCAAGACCATTGCTAGAAATTTTTTAAAATGCTGAAACAAATTTAATGTTCATACTATATAAAAATATTCCCAAATAGCTGTGGGGGGACCAGAGAAAATCCTACCGGGGCACCAGATTCAGTCCATGGGCCACTGTTGTTCATCTGTGGTTTAGCATCATCCAGGAGGTTTAGTGATAACCTGATTCATGTCTGGAGTGTGAAGAAAATGCAGTGCATGTGTATGTCTGTACAAATTAATTTACGTGACAGAGGATATGAAGGCAGTTACACATACCTACTTGGTGACTTTATTTAAATTCCACAAGCACAGAGTTGTTTATTTAATCATTACAAGAACTTCCTTCTTAAATGATTTAATTACTGTCTACAACTACTACATACTTTAGACCCCCTAATCACAAGCCCTTCCATCCAGTGGGGATAGAGGAGCCTGTGACCTAACAGAATTGAAAACTTAACAACCAGAAAGGCAGGCAATACTCTTCACAATTAATCGCATTCACAGTCTGTCTTATCATATAGATACTGTAAATAGTTTTTAAAATATGTTGTGTTCTCTTTGGTTAACATTGTTCATCCATATAAATTAATATGACATTAAAGTACTGATATTTTAGCCAATAATAAACAGAACCAACAGAACATTCCACATATAACAAAAATCCAAGAGAATGGAGTCAGAATGTGCATGACAATCTTAGTGAGCCAGGAAAACAACCACTAATGATTCTTTTATTATTATAGAGGTGCCCCAATGAGTTATCTCATATTAACTAAAGTGGCTGCAGTCCTTCAGCAACATCTGACAAATCTCAGACTTGGCAAGTATTCTAATGCCACTATTTTTTTAAGGGAAAAAGAGGAGAAAGAGAGACAGAAAGAGAGAGAGAGAGGATGTGCAGGTACCACCTTGAAAAGCAGCCAGTGAGATTGAAACCTGGGTTACGAGTGCTGCATACAAGACACTAATACCTACATGCTGCCTGAAGCCATTGCTCTGTGCATCCCAGTTACATATGCCACAAGCTATTGGGGAGACCTCTCTCTTTAATGTATGGCAGTGCTAACTGCAGTATACACACATTCTTACATTTATTTTGTTTCTCATTGTGCTTATGCACAAAATATTCAGATGTATACACACACACACAAAAAAACACACACACACACACATAAATATAAATCTGATTTTTCTACAGATGCATCAAGTCTTCAGAAAATAAAATGGTTCCCTAATTGGCTGTAAAGTAATATGACAGGCGCACCTTGCATAACAGAATAAAACTTAAGAATGTTCTGTGTTCAGAAGGTACAATTCTAATTTTCTCGTAAGTCAAGTAATCTGGGAACAGGCATGATATCCATATTATCGTACATGTAGAGATGGAGGGGCAAATGCCTGCAGTAGACCAAAGACTACTAGAATTAATTCTGTCACAATCCACTTTGACAAAAGCAGTGACCCTTCCTTTCTTTATCCTATATCTACATCGCCTTTCACTTAAGAAGTTATATGGGATGGAATCGATGTTCAGAAGTTTGATGTGAAATCACAGCCATCATTGATTGTTGATATTCTTTATAATGCTATTACAAATTAATGTGTATTGAACAAACAACATACACAATTTAATGCAACTTCTGTCTTAAGCTATGCCATTAATTATTGATGGATAATGATCATTTGTTATAGGAACATATTAAAACAATAATTTGAAAGGCAACAGAAATGTAAATCTACCCATATCAGATTCTAGAAGGATGTAAAAGAAATCAGCAGATGTTATGGAATTGACAGTACATTTTTCATATGACATTTGGATATGAAAATAAATGGTAACTTCCTGAAGTTAATATACTTTTAAGCAGAACATGAAGGAAGGTGAAATGAATTTGGCTGTTGATTCATTCTTCTTTTTTATATCATTTGTATGAAAAGTTGCAATTGTTCCTACTTATTAAATTAGAAATTTGACATGGCAACTAAAGAAAACAAATGCAAAATGCTTATAGACAAGAAACCTGAAATAAACATAATAATAATTCATACCTTCATCATTTTCAAATTGATAGCGCCAAAGAATTTATGAAATATTGATTATTTCAGGATAAAAGTTGAATTTCGTTCTATTTCCATTCAATTGTCTTATTCCTGCTCTATAATTTCCCAACTTCAGGTACTGCTTTAAAGTTTCACAGCTCTTCATTTTACTGCAAAGAAAATATTGCATTATTCTAAAATTTAGCATTTACACCATTGTATTTGTCAACCAAAGAGAACAACATTTAAACAAAGTCAACTAATGTGCCAATGTTCACCAGGAACTTGAAGTACACTGGAACTTCCAACTCTGATATATCACCAGTCTCTTAGAAAATTTACTTTTATAATAATCTTTATACATCTGATATTATTTACACTTTAGACAACAAAGACACTGAATTCACACTGGTAGATTAGAACAACACAAGGCAACAATACGAGCTTTTTCAAAGCTCCACAGCTTTTCTCTTAAACATTTAAACAAGACATGCAAGAATGTCTTTGTAAATTTATTTTTTCCAAGGTTTAGAGTCACCAAAGACTTATTTTCTTTTTCTCTTGAGAAACCTAGCACCATGTATATTTTCACTTTCATTTACAGATTTGTAAAAGCCCATATAATTGTAAACGGTTGCTACACCTGTCTTGAAGCAGTGCCATAAACTTGGAAAATAAGAAACTTTCGCAAAACAACTACTGCAACAATGATTACGTATTTCCAAAAATCTAGAACTTCCAAATACAGTATAAAAATCTGCAATATGTAATATTTAAAGTCTAGTGTCATGAAAATGTTTCTTTTACACTTACAGAAATAATTTTAAAAAGGCATAGTTATGTTTACCAAAGAGGAGAAACAATGATAATTTTTAACCATTTGTAATATTCCTAAAATTACTTTACAATACTGACAATAATTGAAGCATACAATGACGGACACTGAAAGGATTTTTTTCCCCCCAAAACACACCATTTGATTATTTTTTTATTTAAAAATCTGTTTTCTTTCTTTGTACTTCGCCTGTTTTAATTTACAGCACCTACCTAGGTCAGGGAAAATATATGGTAATCATCTCAGAAAGGGTTCATCCCTTTAATACTCTTACCTGACCCTTTCGCTTATTCCCACTTTTAAGAAAGTTGAAAAAAAAAAATTAGAATTCACAAAAAGCTAATTATACTTTTCACACACTGCTCTAATACACCATTCAAAATTAAGTGATCTAAAAAAAAAAAAAAAAAAAAGAGGAACATCAGTATAATTACACCTGCAGTACACTGGTAACTTGTGGACTGGTCTGAAAACTGGAATCTTCTGGTATTTTTATTATTTAGTTACTGTTGCAAAAAACACTTAATTATAATGTAATAATAATTATAATATTATGTAATGAATATATTACTCCAGTTACATTGCACTATGGTAAACATCTCATCGGAGGGATGAAGCCATCGTCAATTAACCACTGCAACTCAGAAGTTCTATGCTAGGTGGTTCTTTGTTCAACTAATGACTTCAGATGTTCAGTCGAGTTTGGCGATGTTGTAAAACATCTTCTGGTAACTTGTTCTGTTAAGGCAGTATAAGGATACTTTGGTTGCGAAAAATCGCTATGGTAACAGCTTTTAGGAATTACTTGTTGCTTCTCCAATTTTAAACTAGATACATCTGTACTTTTCTTTGTATTTTTTCATCTTCTCTGCACTGACCACATCATATTTATGGACTGGTCTCGGATGTTGACCTGTGTGTTTGCCATATACTGTACATCACCTTCCAGAATAAACACTCTCTACCGTGAAGTATATACATCTCTTTTTACATCTATCCTAAACTTAGTCTCACTTTAGCCTTACACATCCGTCAGCTTAGCACTGGCTAAAATGCTAGGCTGCAAGTACTGTATTGTGAATTTCCATATCTGTTCCACCTGTTTGCATATTGTGCATTGACAATGATCAGTGACTTGGCCCTTGCCAGTACACTTGTACCCAGTCATATTCCACCAACAGAAATGGTAATGGTAACTGATTCATCCCCTCATGCTGGAAACTTCTGGACACACATCTGACCATCTGCCTACATAATTCACTTGAAACTCTAAAAACCTGAAGAATACAGTCAAGAATTTTCTTGCATTTTTAGGAAGCGGTATCACATCTTGGCAGACAGTCTTTCTAGCCTCTTTTGAAAGAACAAGAATAAGAAGGCTCAAGGTCCAAGTAATTGCCATGTATTCCCACTGATCACAGTGTTTGATCACCGTGCGGTCAAAATGCCATTCTGCCGCCTTCGATTGTCACAGTTCCATCTTAACAATTGGTAGGTGTCACTACCGAGTGAATCGATGTACTATCTCTGGATTGCAGAATTCAGCAGGAACGGAACGTAGAACATTTTGCTATCCAGAAGCAAAGCAGCTGCTGACTGAACCTAAAATTAAATAAATGTTAAAATGAAATTTAGGGTTTGTGAGTCCGCGCATCATCATACATTCAATGAATCAACCAACCAGATGCAGCAAGTCCTCAAGTTTATTGCTTGTTGTTTAACCCTTAAAAGCCCGAATTAAATCCCATCTGCTATTTGCTGGCATTATTAGGAGCTCACCATTTTCTCCACGTTAGCAGGATAAGGGTTAAATCATTAACCTTTAGGCGACTAATGTCGTATATATATATATATATATGGAGCACCCATTCTTG
>Ga0268261_10002012_pt1 | contig 14420 bp, 12 predicted proteins | sample TergutNc150P1_FD_190353 | JGI IMG/M metagenome (GOLD analysis project Ga0268261, IMG submission 190353) | Nasutitermes corniger P1 segment gut microbial community from laboratory colony in Florida, USA - Nc150 P1 (SPAdes) (version 2) | ecosystem: Host-associated > Arthropoda: Insects >... | reverse complement strand
GGGTTTTAAGCTAGCTTTTTTTTAATACCACGTTCCCCTGTGATCATCTTTAGGTTAGAGTTTTAAGCTAGCTTTTTTTAATACCACGGTCCCCTGTGAACATCTTTAGGTTAGAGTTTTAAGCTAGCTTTTTTTAATACCACGTTCCCCTGTGATCATCTTTAGGTTAGAGTTTTAAGCTAGCTTTTTTTAATACCACATTTCCCTGTGAACATCTTTAGGTTAGAGTTTTAAGCTAGCTTTTTTTATTACCACGTTCCCCTCTGAAACATCTTTAGGTTAGAGTTCTAGGCTAGATTTTTTTTAATACCACGTTCCCCTGCGATCATCTTTAGGTTACAGTTGTCAGCTACCTCCTTTTTAATACCACATCCCTCCCCCTTCGTCCCCCTCCTTCCCCACGGGCATGTGACGTAACTCAACCAGCGCAACAGCCGCCCGGGCGGGCTACACTTCCGTGGCGGAAAATCACGGAAATATGCGTGCTTCCGGTGGTTGTTGCGCTGGCGGCCATCTTTGCGAGGCCCATTCTGCAGTCGCTCCCTGGACGCAGTGTCACCGACATCTGTCTTTGTTAACCAAATTTCCCTTTCCCTTCACAATTTCTCAACACACTCCCACCTTTGAGTCGTGTCATGCTCCACGACTCAAACCTGTTGTCAGTAACAAAAACGAGAGAATAGCACTCCCGTGGAAACCCACAATTACATACGAAACCGTGAAGGGAGTTTTATCTCTCTACCACTTCTGGTCTGGACTCACATTCCCTTTAATCCACTGTCCTTTTCTAAAGAAACAACTGTCTCCTGCGTTTCCTGCACCCTCTCTGCTGGCATCTGGTCAGGTCCCCGCAGTTCTCCTTCGTGTATCTCCAAAGGGTAGACTCTTTGTATTGGCCTGAGCAGGACTCCTGAAGCTGTCCTCAGTCTCACTAGCTGCACCTCACTATCTCGACCAGGGATAAGTTCTTCTACCACAGCCAAAAGCCAGTCTATCCTCTTGCTGTTTTCTACTCCGAGCAGCGCAACTTCTCGAGGCTGCAACTTACGGCCCTTCTTCTTGGCGGTCAAAACCAACTGACACAAGTACTCTTTCTTGAACCTCTGCCGTAGGCTTTCTTTTACTTTCTGTCGATATCTAGCCCGGCGGTTGAGTCTGCCAGAGTCTACAGCATCACAGTCCGCCAGTCCTACTCCCTTGAGGTCCAACAGAAATATATTGGGTGCAATAGGTGCCAAATCTGTGGCATCCTCGAACACATGTCAAAAGTCTAGAATTAATAACGGACTCACAGTCGCATAATACCGTTTCCAATTCTTCGTAGGTTGATGAAGCCTTTCCTAGGGTCTTACAGAGCAATTGTTTGAGGAGCCTTATTAATCGTTCCCACCTTCCTCCCCACCAGGCAGCTGCAGGAGGGTTAAACCTCCATTCGATCCGCTCAATAGCACAGTGTTTGGAGATTGTTCCCATTCCAAGTGGGCAAAAGCATTGTCTATTCCCACAAAATTAGTCCCATTGTCGCTGTAGACAAGTGCTGGCCTCCCATGTCGAGCCACAAACCTTCGGAACGTCTGTATAAAGGAATCAGTTGACAGCGACAATGCTAGTTCCAAATGAATAGCACGGTATACTGCGCAGGTGTACAAACAGACCCACACCTTCCGACCATCTCTCAAGAAAAGTGGACCTGCCATATCAATACCCGTAGTTTCGAACACCGCAGCGTCTCTCAGTCGGGGTTCAGGCAAAACTGTTTGATTTGCAGTGATGTGTCTGGCTTCATGTCTTCTGCACCTGACACACTTTGACAGAATGGCCCTGACGCTTTTCCGGCCTTTCAAAATCCAGAGCTCCTCTCGTAAGAGACTCAACAGCCCCTGTACGCCAACGTGGCATGACTTCACATGTGCGCTCAACACGAGCCTCTCTACTATGGGATGACGGGAAGGCAACACGGCTGTTATCACAAAATCTACCACATCAGCTCTCTCTACGATCCTGGTCCTCAAACGAATAATTCACTCCTCGTCCAAAAAGGGGTCCAGGCAGGCGATTCTCTCGTCTTGAAGTCCGACAAAAGATTTCCTTTGTACATACCTTATGATGCACTTCTCAGCTAGGAGGATTTCCTTGTATTGCAATATATTTTCCATACACTGCCTAATCCTTTGTTTACGACAGCTACTGACAAATCGCAGGACCCAAGCAAGGACTCGTACAACCTTGTCGTAATCGTTTGAAAAGGAGTAATACCAATCGGCCTTAACGTCTTAGCACAAAAGGGAAGAAACAACAATCTTTCTCCTCTCTTGCATCACCACGTCTTCATCCGGCTGTGATTCCCCGGAAGGCCGGTCCTCGGATGGTTACTTCAACCACGGGACCCCTCCCACCATTTAAAATCTAGAAGCTGTCGAACAGAGCACCCACGGCTAGGTAGATCAGCAGGATTCATGGCAGCAGGCATAAGACACCAAGCCTCTTTCGTCGTCAAACTTCGTATCTCCTGTATCCTATTCCATACAAAGGCGCCCCATGAGTCCTCTCTCTGGATCCAGGCGATCACAGTAGAAGAGTCACTCCAGAAGAAGAGTGATAGTTCGCCCTGCTCAGTCTCTTTCTTCACAGAGACTGCTAACCTGGCTCCGATCATTGCGGCCTTTAGCGCCAACCTTGGAATAGTCAACTGCTTGAGCGGTGACACTCGAGATCTGGCTTGTACCAACTGAACTTGTACGCAATTACTGTATTCCGTGCGGACAAAGACTGCGGCCGCGTATGCTGCCTTGCTCGCATCACAAAATGTATGTAACGAGCAATTCACCACACTTTCCTCTATTCCCTTCAACCAATGAGGAATCCTGAATTCTTCCAAAAGAGGAAGTTCTCGTATCCAAAGCAGAGAATCATTTTTCACATCTTCTTGGACCTCCTGATCGCAGTCACCTTTCACTTCCCAACACTTCTGCAACAAAAGCTTAGGTCTTAGTGAGATGGGACATGTGAAACCAATGGGGTCAAACACCCTTTGTGCCAAGGATAACATAGTTCTACGCGTGACCACCTCCACGCCCACCAACTCCAGATTGCTCACGGCTAGAATGTCCGCTTTTCTGTTTCATGTAAGGTCCAACACCTCAGTATTGGTAGGATTTTCCAGGCTAGGATCCGAATACTCCAAACCCCTTAGATCAAATTTGGCTTCCGCAAACACCAGAGAGGCCTCCTTAATAAACAAGTGCAATTCCTTTTCATTCTCTACGCTGGTGACGCAGTTGTCATCGTAAAAACTCTTCCTTAGTTTCTCAGTTACGTCCCTAGTGTACTCTGTAGTCTCTTCAGAGCCTTCAATATACTTCTTCAAATGAAGATCAATTACGGCACCTAACAGAAACGGACTATTAGTCACGCCGAATGCCACACGTGCATGTCGAAAAATCTTCAGAGCTCCTTCCGCCGTAACCCATAAAAACCTGAGGAAATCCCTGTCTTCTTGGCATACACTAATCTGAAAAAAATGCTTTCCGAATGTCCGCTATTATTCCAATCTGATGGAGCCGAAAACGCAGTAGTAATGTCGGTATAATCTCTATTAAATTCATGCTTTTCTGGAAACACTGGTTCAGGGACGGCTGAACACGTTCTCTGGCTGAGTCATCAAACACGGGTCTTACCCTGGTAGTGCCACTTTCTTTCACAACGAGCCTATGGGGTAGATAGTGTCCCTCATCCCACTGCGCCATCGATACTTCTTCAATGATGCCTTCTTGTAACCAATTCACAAAAACCTCATCATAGGCAGTTTTAATTTGCCTTCCTCTAGCTTCTGAAGGACGCTCTCTAACCTTTTCTTTGCTAAGTTGATACTCCTTGGGACCGGTGGGTGACCTTCAGTCCAAGGGAGTCTCACGTCGTATCGTCCATCGTCATTCACCTTAACAGTGTCACGGAAATATGCTTGAACCGCCATCTCTGCACCTTCGTTACTCCTTCGACTAGGGTCTTGAATACCAAGGACATCTAATTCCCACAGTTTGCTCCCGGCTTCGCTGTAGACGAACAAGGAAAGCGCCGTCATGGAAATAGCCTTGACGTAACTCTATGTTCCCAGTTACAATCCATCCCAGGTAGGTTTCAATGGCTACTAACCCACATTGCAAAATTTCTCGCTACCCCGTTAAAAGTTTTCCGTAGACGTCGGCCCCTATTAAAACGTCTATTGGCCTGCCTTCTTCCAGCAAAATTTCGATTCCTCTATCTCTCAACTCGGCTAGCTACGAACCCGACGTAAGGGCAGGAACACGTGAACATATCTCTTCCTCATCAAGTGCCTCAAAATTACATGCGTATTCATTATAGAGACTTTGTAGGCGTATTTTATAGCGGAGATGTCATCGGGGTCTTGTGATCTCCCCTCCAAATAATCCGTGAATCAATTTCTCTTCGCCTGTTGGCTTATACTGCATGTATTGAACCATGTCTTTCTTAATGTACGAACGCTGGTATCCAGAGTCCAGAAGTACCCTTATCTTTTTCGCGTGTGCTCCTCTTAGTTTTACCATAGTAGTCTGCAAGAAAACCTGATTACAATTTACGTTGGACAAGGAACTCTCCACTATTGGCGAAGCCTTTGTTTCCAATGCCTTTTCAACCTTAGGGCACATCACTGGTACATGCTTTCCCTCACATAATACACATTTCAAGACGGCTCTGCATCTTCTCTTAACATGCCCGGTCTTAAGACATGCAAAACAACACCCCTTTCTATTGGCAATGTCCCGTTTCTCCTCAATACTCATTTTCTGTGCTTTGAAGCAAGGATCACTGGGATGTGACCCCGAACAGAACACACATGCCATTTTACTGGGTTTACAATTAACAAGGCCAGCTGTGGTGGGAACCACATTTTTCGTATAACTACTGGATTCCATCCTTTGCAGTTTCATACCCCTAATATTGTTTCCCAAACTAAAACCTTGGATTGCCACAGTAATCCTCTCCTCGCTCTCCACTTCCTTCTTTAAGAAGCTCATAAGACTATCGAGTCCAGTCTGGTCATTCTGTTGAACTAAACTGGCACTACTATACCGCTGCCATGCTCTCAAAACTTCTTCTGCTAGGCAGGACTCTACCAGTGGGAACAACATGGCTGCATACTTGTCAGTAGCCGCTCCCAGCGTCTCTAGAGTTCTTAATTGTGTTTCAATTCTATCACACAGGGAGGAAAGTGTAACTCGGCCTTCTTTGGAATTCATGACCAGAGTCAACTTAAGCAACTCTCTTACATAAAATTCCACTAGCAATTTTTCACGCCCAAAACGAGCCTTCAAGCATTCCATAGCCTTACTGTAGTTGCTGCCTGTAGAGGGAAACTATCAACCACTTCCCGCGCTCTGGTGTTGGGTGCGGTATCTTGTAACAAGTATTGAAATTTGTCAGCGTCATCCAGCTCCGGATCTTCATCGATTTTCTTAAAATGTCCCCAAAACGTCAACCAATCCTTGACGTCACCCCCAAACATCTTAAATTCAAGAGTGGGCAACTGGAATTTCCTCTTGCCTCCACCTTTATAGCAGCACTTACGCGCTTCCGCACGTAAAGACTAATTCTTTTGTACTTACTTGCGTACTCATCGGCGCTTTGCATTTCTTTGTCCAGCTCTTCCTCTCCCGCCTCTTCTTGTAATAGCAGATTCATAACCTCTTCGTCTAACTTCGTTAATTCATCCGCCCTTTACCGTAATAACTCCAAGTCTGCCCATACTTTGGAATCATCCTGATTGGCCGGGTCCCAGTTCGAACCAGCTTCGTTTAAAGTGGAGCGAGCGCAGTATAGGTACTGCAAGATGACGGCGAGCAAAAGATATCGGCAACAGAGATATTTCCGTGACGACAAGGGGGTATAACGTAAGGAGAATTAGGGGTAGGAAGTGGCCGTCGGTAGGGGGAAGTGAAGAGCGTGAGTCTGGAGTAGGAAATTGCAGAACGGTAGAGATTCGTGGTACGTGGTATTAAAAAAGCTAGCACCAATCTCTAACCTAAAAATGTTCACAATACAACGCAAAAAATCGTGGTACGTGGTATTAAAAAACTAGCACCAATCTCTAACCTAAAGATGTTCACAATACAACGCAAAAAATCGTGGTACTTGGTATTAAAAACAGCTAGCACCAATCTCTAACCTAAAGATGTTCACAATACAACGCAAAAAATCGTGGTACGTGGTATTAAAAAAAGCTAGGACCAATCTCTAACCTAAAGATGTTCACAATACAACGCAAAAATCGTGGTAAGTTGTATTAAAAAAAGCAAGCACCAATCTCTAACCTAGAGATGTTCACAATACAACGCAAAAATCGTGGTAAGTGGTATTAAAAAAAGCAAGCACCAATCTCTAACCTAAAGATGTTCACAATACAACGGAAAAAATCTTGGTACGTGGTATTCAAAAAAGCAAGCACCAATCTCTAACCTAAAGATGTTCACAATACAACGCAAAAATTCGTGGTACGTGGTATTAAAAAAAAAGCTAGCACCAATCTCTAACCTAAAGAAGTTCAAAATACAACGCAAAAATCGTGGTAAGTGGTATTAAAACACACGCTCTTCGTACTTCGTAAAAATTTCTTGTAAGTGCTGAACCATATTCGCACAAAAGATTACAAGTACAACGCAGGCCACGCAAAAGATTACAACTGGAACGCAGGATTAGCAAACCACGACGCTACCCTTTCCCGCTCGAGCTCCAGGTGGGCTACAGGACGCGAAATGCATTCTGGGTGCCTTTTCATTGTGGGTGTTTCATGCAGCGACATACGTGTTGGTGAGTGAAAACTTGCAGTACCTATACTGCGCCGTATCCGTTCAAAGTATTACAGAGACGCCCGAATGCCGCCCGCACTACCTTCCGTTTCTTCTTCAAAACATCCATAGGGAAATGTCCTGTCACGGTCGCCATATGTTACATCTGAAGCCTACCCGGCGTCCTGGTTCGGATTTATGTAGGTAGCGTCGGCCCAAAAATAGGTTTCTTATAACACAAACTGGTTTATTCACCACCGCACTAGCTGTAACAACAACACTCAGGCGGCTTCGCCCAAGACAAAGGGACCTGCATGCAGTGTCACCAATATCTGTTTTTTGTTAACCAAATTTCCCTTTCCCCTCACAATTTCTCAACATAGCCAGTGCAGAGATCTCCTCAGCATATGGATTACAATATAGTTTACAAGTTTAAAAATTATACATACATAAAGTCAGTAAATGATGAACAACATTATGAATCCTCAGGACTATGGGCATTTCAAATTTTAAGCTTAGCCAGCAAGTAAACATCTACAGCATGAAAATTGCAAAACAAATTACTAAAATTATATGTAAATAAAATCAGTAAATGAAAAACACTATGAATGCTCAGGACTACGGGCATCTCAATTCTTAAGCCTGGCCATAGAGTGAACATCTTCAGCACACAAACTGCAATACAAATTAAATGTGTAAGATTTATATGTACATAAAGTCAGTAAATGATTATGAACAACATTATGAAACCTCAGGACAATGGGCACCTAGAATTTTAAGCCCAGGCAGGGAGCATATATCAACGAAAAATTTAAATAGAAGTTAAGAGTTTAAAAAAATAATAGTACAAGAAATGGAACAACTGATTAAGAAATACATATGTTTTATTTAAAGTTCTGACCACCCTAATTGATGTTGGGCCGAATTGGAGTGTGAGGCCACTTGAAGGATTTGGAACTGCCACTCTGCCCAGACTTGTTTCATCACCCAATGTGAAATCAATCTCTGAGAAACGCAGGCTGCAGACGTACTGCCTAGAGGGTTTTCAGGCACGCTCTATATTGCAGGGCATGCCAAGTCTCTCCACCCACAGCTGAGCCATGTGTAAAGATGGAACCAGAAAATATAAAAATGAGAATGTTATTCCTATAGTTAGTGTTTTATGTTACATTTTTACTGCTAGGTCAATGCCATTTGTCACACAAACTGTTCACTGTGTGCTGTGTTGGTTACAACATATTGGTCAGATACTGATTTATTCTGAATCCAATATTAGGCATTTGATAAAAGACTGGAGATGAACAAATTCGTCAAGTTATGATATAACTTAAAAGTATACAATGTCGAAATTACTGTATAACATGTGCAACATACACGGTTCATACAAGATGCTACGTGATATATCTTCAGCTCACAAGATAATGGTTTATGAATAATGAACTACAATTCTTACCTAGCATGAAAATCTGTAATTTGTAAATTATTAATATAGCAAGATCCCTGACAAGAATTAGTCCCAGCTCTGAATCTTCAGTAGATGTTATTGTAATAAAAAAGGATAATCCAGAATTAGGAGTATCTGTTGTAGATTTAGGGTTTTCCAATCACCTAGCACAGGTAGTAAAAATAAATACTGGTAAAGGAAATATGAGAAATAAAATAGCTGTGTGTTAGCAGTTAACAAATAATAATATAGAAGAATTAAAAAACTTACTATCTAAGGAATCATGGAACAAAGTGTTTAATCACTCAGATGTAAACTATTCCTTGAAGGCATTTATGGATATCTTTCTGTTCTGTTTTAAAACAGCAATCCCATATAAGAGGCTAAATTAAGAGAAATAAGAAATAAGATGTGGCTTTCGAAGGGTTTAATTATTTTGAGTAAAATAATGAAATTTTTAAATAATCTGGAAAAATATTTACCCTAACGAGCAAGGCTTTAGAGTATATAAATAATATCAAAACATCTATAAAAGAGTATTAAAGGAAGAAAAAAAGGGGGGAGGGACGACAATAGGTATGTCACAGAGGCATCTAACAAAACTAAAGCCATGTGGCAGTTCATGAAGAAAGTTGGATATCCATGTTAAACTGCAAGAAACTGAAATATACAAAAAAGTGTAATAAATATGGGCACTAAAGTACATAATAATCTGCCTGGATTTATGAAAGAAATAGATGATTATAAAGCCTTTAAGAAAGATTTAAAACTATTCCTTCTTCTTCAAACTTTTTACTCAGTGGAAGAATTTGTATCTTCTTAGCAATTTACCTATGATATATATTTGACTTTTAATTATACAAAATATAATTAGTCAGTTTTATGTGGAATTATTTGTTCGTATGTTATTTAAGAGGCTTTATAAAATAATTCATACGCCTAAAATATATTACAGACTGACGAGTCTACTGTCATATCTACGATATTTGGACTAAATAAACATACAATACAATATAATATAATCATACTAATCATTGAGGATTCCTCGGAAACCTTAACCTTTTGGCACCAGAGTTTTACATTTAAATTTCAGCACAACCTGTATGTAAAATGTAAATAGTATGGGAACCAAAAAGGTAACATTATGAAATAAACGGCATTTTGAAGAGAAAAACGGAGAGTGTGCAGCATGTTTAAAACACTAAGTACTTATATTTGTTGAAAAAATATATAAAATGCAACATCTGGAAGGTAGTGGTACACCCGTCCTATATATTGGACACATGGTTTTTAAAGGTTAAGAATTTAAGGTCACAATGTGTGTCACTATTGTAACACCCTCTAGCATAGCACACCCTCTGCATTCTGTTGGCAATACAATGAAACAAAGTAGTAATCATGCACCTTGGTCAATGAAATAATCAATAACAAGCAACAGTTATGACTGTAAGTTATTTTCACACACACACACATCCTAGGCCATGTACGCCTCCGATAAATCCAACCCCTTGTCCGTAGCTTAGGGTATCGTAGATTCATATTCTACTCTACCCTGGGTCACATGGGAGGTGGTAACAGTTGTGGAGGGTTGCTACAACACATGCTGGCTAACAGAGCTCTGGTCTACCCAAGCCAAGGTGGAAGGTACTGTGCTGCTGAAGACTGTATGACACTGCGGTAAAGTGTGCAGTGTCATAGACGACCTTTTTGGGAAACCAGGCCGCACACCATTGTATGTAGGCCTTCTGTCCACATAGGATTTCGTGGACGGTGAATAATATTTTCCCTGTTTTTCATGGGAGGGCTTCTTATTGGGGTCTCTGACAGATATAAATGAATGAATAAACCATTATCTCCAGAGGTGAAGCTTCTCTCTCCATAGGAACCCTGTTGGAGAACATAGAGGTGGGCTCATTTACCGGGGACTTTGAGGGAAAGGTGCAGAAGAAAGCTCAAGAGTTGGGTGCCTTTCTCTGTAGGGGACCGTTGGAGAACTTTAGGATTCCGTTAACTAGGAATTTTAGAGATGATTGAAAGGAGCTGTAGGGAGTGAAGTGTCTCTCTCTCTCTCTCTCTCTCTCTCTCTCTCTCTCTCTGTGACAGGAACTTGGAGGGAGGGCTCCCTTGCTGGGGACCCTGAAGGCTATGTAGAAAAGGCTCTTGAGACAGGCATCTCTTTCCATAGGGGTCCCATTTGGGGAACCTGGAGGAGTGCTCATCTACCGGGGACATTGAGAGATGGGTGAAAGGGGCTCTGTGGATGAAGCGTCTGTCTCTGAAAAGGCTCCATGGAGGGTCCTCGGGAGGGGAGCTCCTTCACTGGGAAACCTGAAAGATACTTTAAAAAAGTCTCAGGATACAGGCATCTCTCTCCATCGGGGCCCCTTTCCATCTGAGGGGAACCTGGTATTTGGGGGGGGGGCTCATATACCGGGGACTTTGAAAGTAATAACCCTATTTGTAGAAAATGTGGTGCTGAGGAGGAAATCTCAGTCCACATTTTGTGAGTGTGAGGCCTTAACCTCACTCAGACATATATAGCTGGGTTCCTTTTCTTGAGGGGGAGGGGCCAGATGATATTAGGAAACTAAGTATAGGGGCCATCTGGAACTTTGCTACAGGAACAGGGATCCTTTAATTTAGTGTAGAATATGGGGCACAAAGGGCCTGTTTTAAGGTCTAGGTGCATCAGGCCCAGAAGGGCTCGAACCCAAATACCATTCAATTCATTTCATTTAATACGCCATGCACAATGATGATGATGATGATCATCATCATCATCATCACACTTATGAATCACCAAAGCAATATTATTCAATACAACTTTCACACACTTTCAATAACGATAACATCGTCTTACTTAGTACTCAAATTATAACGGCAACTTCTTTAAAAAAGAAAATTTTATGTGACCCGTATGTGCTTGGCCAAGCACATAGAAAAGTTCAGTCAAAACACAACTAATTTATTGTCAATTAAATTAGTTGTGTTTTAACTGGACTTACTCTTAGAATATTTAAGTGAAAACGCATCGGGATGGCTCCAATTAAAAAAACAGAAAAGACGTTTCCTGCCATCTATTTCATAAAAAACGAACCCACTGAGCCATGCTGGCTACGAGTAACTCCGTCGTGGCCGCTTGTGGCGCCACAGTCCTTGTTGTCAGGCGTCCCTTGAAGTTTCACTGGGGTGAGCTTAACAACCACTAGATGATCTACGTACTCTGCACACATTTCCTTGCACACACCATCTAGTTTATTTGTATTCACGGGAGAACAGGTTAATACCTTGGCACGGGAGCATCGAGACTTGGCTACATAAACATTCAATAACTGTGTTCACCTGTCGATCACAGACACAAGATCTATCGATACTGCTTTACGAGGAAGTCGTATAGAACGATCCATGGTATAGAATAACATCACTTGTTTTATGATGCTAGCGATTCTGTGCCTTGGAGCAGTAGGTCAGTCTACTGGCCCTTCTGCCGCGTTGGCGTAGGTGGTTGCTAGATTTGATATGACTGACGACGAATATGTAAGCACTTTACACGCCCAAAACATGGTAGTCACTTTGTTTCACTGTGGTTGGTTGAACGTCGTGTAACGGTCGTTTAATATTTCACTGTTTCCATGCCGAATTATGTCTAAAATTCGGGCATCATCTCCCACATGCAACTTAACACAAACCTTTATTCAGTAACGGGAGAGAATACTGTTATGCACTATCAGTTTTATCCGACATACACTATTTGGCACTTCTCGGGTTGCTTATCACATTAGCGTATTCGATGCAAAAGTACGCCCAAGTGCGCGGAGGACCGTGACAAACTCTATTTTAAAGAAACTGTGTTATAACCCCACAATCAAAATAAAATGGAATGATACAGCAAGTGGGGTGTGCATGGGTGGGTCAGAAAATATTCCGAAAATATTGTTTTAAAATAACAGAATATTATTTGACTCTGTATAATAACATCACTTTTCCCACAAGTTTGACCCTTGTGGATGGGAGCGATTGGTTGCCCGAAACGTCAAACAAAGCTGCGTACACATTCCAAAGGAGCGAAGATCTCATGAAGTTACATGCCTGAACTCACGCAAACCTGCTATGCGCGACTCGTGATATTAACCACTCATTACTAATTTATTATTTTTTTGTGCAGGGTGTCCTGAAGTCTAAGAACGCCATTCTTGCAGGTAGATGCCAGGGAGCATTAAAGTGAGAATTTAAGAAATTTTGATTAACAGACATGAAATAGTGAGGGGTCTGTTTTACACATGTGGAAAATAATTGGACACTGCACCATGTTTGTTGCCTATTTGAGGCGGTAATTTATGCTAAAAGTGAAATAGGGTCCGGATGCTCCACGTATTGCCGTTATCACTCAATGAAAGGAAGTGTCGAAAATGATATGTAAGCGTCGCGACATAACACATTGGCATCGGGATCTGTGTTGGTATCGTTTATCACTCTTTTAGTAAAAAATTAAATTATAGTCTAGTTGTAAGTTTTTTTTCAGGAAAAAGCTCTTTGCATAGAGCAGAACACAGAGTCCCCAGTTTATTTCTATCAGCGTAATGTCCTACACCAAGAGAACCCCAATAGATGGATATCACACACTGTGGAAGCTATATTTTGCTTGTGTGAAGAGTTTCTTCCAGGACAATCGGAGGAACCTCGAACACTTATAAGAATAGAGATTACACTTTCATTTGAACCAAAAGCCCGAGAAGCAATGGCGACGTCTCTCGTCGCGACGCTTACATATCTTTTTCGACACATTTTTCAGTGGGTGATAATTTACAAGTGTAACATACGGACCCTATTTCACTTTAAGCATAAACTAGCGGGGGTACCCGGCGTTGCCCGGGATGAGAACTTGCAAAAGCAGATATTTGAAATCACATGGATAGACAAAGGTTGGATAGGTTAGACGTTATTTGTATAATTGCAATGCTTTAGTCACTTCCAGCACGTCTGATGAGGTTCCGAATTGTAAACACATGGATCCCGTTTACGTCCCAGCGTATCGTACACATTACCGACAGTGCAACACATTTGGAGTAGGAACTCGCAATTGTCGTATGCAAGGAAGTAATTTCCTGTAGGTCACAGAAACGGGAGTTTGAATGAGGGACATAACGCTGTGGCGGATGGCCCGGTCGCCCGGTTGAACGTAATGTCCGTGACGTGACGCGAACATTCACCGGAATAAGGGATATGACGCTGTGGCGGATGACTCTGTCGTCTGCTACGACGTCATTTCCGCGACGTTAGAGGAACTCCCGCTAGAATCACGGACATAAGGCTCCCGAAGATAACTCCGCCGTCTGCGAGAACGTAATGTCGGTGACGTCACGCGAACACCAGCTGGAATCACGGATATAAGGGTATCGCGGAAAACGGTCGTGCCGGCAGTCATCTTGTGCCCATGATTCTGCAGTGGCCCCCAAAGAAAAAGGGCCCTAAAGGTCAAAGATTTCGAGAATTTCGGTTCCATACATACCGTACGGTCTTTTACAGACCAAGGGGAAGACGTGTGCAAAGTTTGGTCCATATCGGTTGAGAAATGTGAATTTTTATATGTTCCATACATACATCTAAACATTTGTAACGAAATCTACAACGCCATTGTGTTAAAATTCAAATTTGGATTTATATTTCGAATCTACAAGTTCTATCGCTTGTGAAATCAGGAAACGGTCACTCACATGCTTGCTGCCTACACAGCATACTTTAGCAAGCCGTACAATTCCTCGTAGTTGGAATACTTTCAACCCAAGAGAGTGGCATGACCTGAGGAATTCATTAGCTGTTATTTGTCTCTATAAAAGCTACTGATTTCGGTTATTGAACTCACTCACTAAATACTCATCAAGACGATTACACTACGAGAGTACCGGCTGCTGCATACCATCAGTATTAGGAAAATCAGAATTACATCTACGAAGAGAATAATTAATTTGTGCACGAATATTATAAAGATTTATTGAGCGATGATAAACTTCGTTCTCCTGATTTTCAAAGGTAAGACGTACTAACTGTGTTGAACTCATTCATTTAGTAGTCTGTCTTACGACAGGTCCAAAGCCTCTTCCAAAGCGAGCTCTCCACATAGTGCGATCCAGAGCTTCCTTTTTCAAATGAGAGTATCCTGTCCTTTCCTTAAG